>ERZ1106981.246-NODE-246-length-45938-cov-55.225007_pt1 | contig 45938 bp, 42 predicted proteins | sample MGYA00403692_ERZ1106981 | MGnify/ENA primary metagenome ERZ1106981 (study PRJEB35170, sample SAMEA104062431) | human gut metagenome | biome: human gut; feature: human-associated habitat; material: faeces | place: Denmark | collected 2012-06-22 ... | reverse complement strand
CGAGGGGTTCTGAAAGGCTTTGCCTTTTAGAATGATGCTTGCATCATTTTTCTTGCGCTTTCCACTGAGAAAATGATCAGAAACGACAGGAAATCCCGGATAAAATCGGACTTTGCGGCGCTCAACAGTTGACAATCGGAGTGAAAACAGGGATGATATTAATGGATTTTTATGACCCTTTTTGTAGCAAGGATGGAGAAAGGAGTGCTGAACGATGAATAAGCTGCCTGAAAAATTAACACAGCTAAGAAAATATAACGGGTTTTCACAACAGACCGTTGCCGAGAAAGCGCAGGTTTCGGTTCTGGATTATATGGCATGGGAAAATGGGAGAGCGATTCCGGATGTGGATCATCTGATCCTCTTGGCGGATTGCTTCAATATCAGTCTGGACGAAATGATCCGCAACGAGGTGCTGGTGCTGCCGGAGAAGGATCTGCATGAAACACTGGATATTCCGTTTATGAAGAAACCGGAGGAGGAAATTCCTGCGCCGGGGATCGCGGCGGAGCCAACGATGACGCAGAGTGAACCGGCTGACCTGGGACAGACGCGCATCATCCCGGCGGTGAAGGATTGGGAAAAGACAAAACCGTTGACCGCCGTTAAGGAATCTCCAACTTCTTCACAGAGCAACGGTCCGGCCCGGACGAAATCCGGCCCGGTACCAGTCAAAAAGAAGAATCAGCAGACGAAGCTGATCGGCGCGGCTGTAGGAATCGGCTTGGTTGTCCTGCTTCTCATTCTGTTGCTCAGCGGTTTAGGCGGAGGGAAGAAGGACGAGGTCACCACGATCATGACCGCAGAAAATCGGCTTGCGGCCGGTGATGAGTTCACGTTAGTTCTGAATACCGACGGAACGGTAAAAGGCCAGGGAAGTAACGACGAAGGTCAGCTTGACGTCGGCAGCTGGGCGAACATCACCTCCATCAAGGCCGGAGCGCGGCACAGCGTCGGCCTGAAGAAAAACGGCACGGTCGTCGCGGCCGGCAGCTCCCGGATGAACCAAACTGACGTTGAGGGATGGAGCGGGATTACCGCGATCGCCGCGGGCGAGAATCATACGCTGGGATTAAAGAAAGATGGGACTGTCGTCTGCACGGGCGACAACGGTGCTAAACAATGCGAGGTTTCTGAATGGAAGGACGTTGCGAAAATTGCGGCGGGCGCGGACATCAGTGTCGGCATTACTCAGGAAGGCAAAGTTCTGATCGCCGGCAGTAGCGCCGACGTGTCTTCCCTCAGCAACGTGCAGAACGTTGTGATCAGCGGCGATACGCTTTTGATCCTCACGCAGTCCGGAAGTCTTGACTGCATTTCGGGCAAGCGCGGGGTCTGTCCGGCAAAGAAGCCGTCGAACATCACGATGGCAGCCGCATCTTCAGACCATGTTCTGTTCCTCAACCGCGACGGCACCGTGAGCGCGGAAGGGGATAAGGAATACGGACGGCTGGAAGTCGGGGAATGGAAAGACGTGATTGCGGTGGCCGCGGGTGAGAAGCATTCCGTCGGACTGTTAAAAAACGGCACTCTGGTGGCCGCCGGTGATAACAGCCGCGGTCAAAGCGAAATGAGCGGAAACAGCGAAGAAGAAAAACAGCTGGACACGGTGAAAAATATCAAAATCAGTCAGGATGGCGATCAGATCAAAATCAGTTGGGATAAGGTAGAAGACGCGGATTATTATGAAGTGTCCGCGGTATTGAAAAAAGAATACTCGGCCAAGATCGACGGCACCTCCGTTTCCTTAAACGGCAATTTGTTCGAGGATGGCAAGCAGGTAACCTTCAGCATCGTCGCGTACTCCCGTCAGGATAACCTGAAGCCGTCGGAAGCTTCAACGCAGGTCTTTAATTATTTTGCGCCGACAGCGACGCCGTCGCAGACACTGGCTTCCGTGGCCAACGTCAAGATCAGTCAGGATGCCAACAATGTCCGGATTAGCTGGGACGCGGTGGAACATGCCGACTATTATGAAGTCAGCGTGACCAATCTGAATGGCTATCGTGAAAAGGTCAGCGGCACTTCCGTCACCCTGCCAAACAGTTCTTTCGAGGATGGCAAGCAGGTGACGATCACGATCATTGCCGGTTCCAACAGTACGTTGTATGAGAATTCAGTTGAATCGATCACGAATTACAATTATATCGCGCCGACGCCAACGCCGACCCCGACGCCGGAGATCACACCGGAACCGACGCCGGTTCCAACTCCGTCAGAAATACCGGAACCGACTTCAACCCCGGGCGAGGGCGAAGGCGGCGACGAAGAAAGCGAGGGCAGCCATGGAAACGAATAATCGCTGGTATGTGCGCAGAAAAGATGGAAAAAAAGACGGCAGTTTCTCGGATGCGGAGCTGGCCGCTTTGATCAGCAAGGGCATCGTGGAACCTGAGGATGAAATCTGGACGGTGAAGATGGCGGATTGGATGGTTTTAAAAGATTCCATTTACAGCTTCTATCTGCCGCATGAAGAAACGCCGTTCATTCTGGAAGATACCGAAGAAGAACTCAAGGTAGAAGCCGAGGCTCTCCGCGATTCCGAACGGTAAGGTTCTTGGAAAATCAGAAAGTATACAAAAATAAGAAAAGGCCAGATCCTCATCAATCAGGGGAGCTGGCTTTTTTGCGGGATAAGAATAGAGCCAGAACTCAAAAATAGAACAGCTCAGGTTCAACTCAATAGCAATCATCGATTTCTTGTTGGTCCTTTAAAATTAACAGACAGTTTAATAAGCTTAATGTATCCGCTTTGGCCAAATCGACTCCCAATTCCTCCCGAAGCTTTCCGATCCGATAAAACACCGTATTCTTATGGACACAGAGCAGATCGGCAGCGGCTTTCATGTTTCCGCCGCAGCGCAGATAAGCCCGGACTGTCTTCAACAGTTCAGTTCCGTTTTGTTGATCGCAAGTTTCAATCATGCTCAGAGGACCAGCGTTAAGCAGGGCGGCAGCTTGATCCGCTGGGATTAAGGACATTAAATAATTCAGCTGATAGTCGCTAAACTGGGCTAAACCGTAGTTTCCAGCCTGAATTGCAAATTTCAGACTGTGCCGCGCCTGATCATAGGAACGGCGCAGGGCGGCAAGGGTATTCCCAGAACTGCCGACACCGGCCGTGAGCCGATGTTCCTGAAGCCAGTGCGTTAATTCTGACTGTGCCTGACGCAGGGCTCTGCATCTGCTAATAGGACAAAACCGGAACCGCAGTTGGTCATGCATGTGGAAAGTTTGGCGAATGCTTGTTGATAAAGCGGGAGATTACTTGTGTAATCTGGATAATATTCCGGGATAAACCACAGGACGCAGAGTGAATCCCAAGCGGGGATGGAAGCGGCGAACAGGGTGTGGAGATCGACCAGGGAAGCATCCAGCCGGTCATTCAACAAATTCCACAAGCAGTTTTCATCCTCACTTCGGGAAGTATGCAGCACATAGGCCATACCGATCATGGCGGCGGTCTTTTGGACTAAATCCATGTCCAGATCTTCCAGACGATTACCGATATCCGGCAGCCGGATTCCGCCGACATGCCGGCCCTGAACAAGACAGCCGCAGATCAGGCGTTTGCGGCGAATATGCGGCCATACCAGCACTTGCGGAATTCCGGTGCGGGATAAGGAAGTGACATAATCTGTATCTTTTTGATACTCTTCATCGCTGATCTGTTGCCGGCGATAAGCCTTGTCTTCCATGTCCTCGTGGGGATAATGGGCGGAGAGTGTTGTTTCATTTTGAGCGGTGTCGATAAAAGCTACTGGATTTCCGAGCACCTGTTCCGCTTTATCGATAATTTCGGAAAAGGCTGCGCCGTTAAGCAGTAGGTCAAGTAAAGGATGTTCCATTTTCTGCCTCCTTGGATAAAAGACTAATTCATAACGCGGATTTTGGATAAAATCTAAACACATTCCGATTTGTTAAAAAACAATCATGTTCATTATAAAAAGCATTGTGCAGATTGACAAGTCTGTAAAAAATTTTTAAAATCCGTCCTATTTTTCAGTGACGAGAGGCATGATAAGATGAACGGCAGGAGGGAAAGAAATGAAAAATCTTAAAAAAGTAATGGGCATGGCCTTAATTCTGGCTTTGTCCGCTTGTACGGCGGCACCCAAAAACGGGTTGCCGGACACGTCCAAGACTTCTTCACCCCAGACAGAGGTTCGGGAAGAAACCACAGACGTCGTAGTGATCGGCGCTGGGGGCGCGGGGTTAACGGCAGCGTATTTCGTTAAGCAGGGCGGCATGGATGTCGTATTGTTGGAAAAACGGGCGATGACCGGAGGCAATACCGCACTGGCGGGATTCTTTGCGGCCAACAGCACAAAGATGCAGGAAGCGATGGGCGACACTTATACGCAGCAGGATCAGATTGACTTTCTAATGGAAACCGAAGGGACAGATCCTGATTTTGCGAGATTGTTTGCGGAGAATTCCGGACCAACGGCGGAATGGGCCGTCGATACACTGGGAATTGAAGTAACACGGGTCAACGGCCGGGAAATCTACGCGGTTGATGAAAAAGGTACTAAATTTCCAGCTCAGTTTGTCAGTAAGCTGACAGCGCTGAATCAACAAATAGGAGTGGATCTGCGCACAGAATGTCCGGCAGTTTCACTAATAATTGAGGATGGAAAAATTACCGGTGTGGAAGCGGAAGACGCACAGGGGAAGGTCCTGTTTCACGCTCAGGCGGTCATCTTAGCCAGCGGCGGTTTTGCGGCAAACCAGGAGATGCTTCAGGAATACGTCCCGGAATGGGCGGAAGGCACGACCTCTAATACGGCGGCAACGACCGGCGATGGAATCCGAATGGCGCAGGCGATCGGGGCAGCGGTAAGCAATATGGATCAGCTGACGCTGAATCCAACGTTCTATGATGATCAGGGAACAACGATGTCAGTCAGCGGTGTTCGCTACGAAGGCGGGATTCTGGTGGATCCGACCGGGAAGCGTTTTGCCAATGAAATGGCGAATTATACAGAAGTTTCGGAAGCAGAAAAGGCGATTGGTTCGCATGCCTTTGCGATTATGGATGCTACGTCACTGGCATGTAATCCTAAATATGCGGTTGAAGCAGAGTCGATTGAAGAACTGGCGGAGAAGATTGGGGTTGATCCGGCAACCTTGACTCAGACCGTTACAAATTACCAGAGATACTATGACAACCAGAAGGATGAGGAATTTGGCCGCACGGATATGCGCAGCCGCATCGACACAGCCCCGTTCTATGCCGTGCCGGTATTCCCGGGCGTTCATCATACCCGCGGCGGCGTTTCCATTGATCTGCGTTCTCAGGTGTTGAATACCGAAGGCAATCCGATCCCCGGCTTATACGGTGCGGGCGAGGTCACGGATAATAAGCTGATGGGAAACGATCCGGTTGCGGCTGGAATTACGTTTGGACGATTGTGCGCTCAGTCAGTGCTGGAAGATTTACAACAGAAATAAAAAGCTTTGTGGAAATGAAGTCATAAGATTCTTATTTTAAAGGTGTGGATCAATCCTCGGCAATTCGTTAGACATGTGTTGGAAAACAAAGAATAAACTGAACGGATCAATTCATTTTTACTAAAACAGCGCGGCTCTTTGAAAAGTCGCGCTGTTTCTTATATTACAAGGGTAAGAACCATAAAACCTACACCGCGTTACAATAAAGAAGTGTAATTTCTATCGAAAGCGATCAGACGGTCAACCCGGATCAACTCGGTTGTCTTTTTACCCTTCCGTGTATTGACTGTTAACCAGCGCTGTATAGAAACCGTTTAACGCCATCAGTTCCCGATGATTTCCCCGTTCCACGATATCGCCGTCGCGCACGACCAGGATCTGATCGGCGTTTTGGATGGTGGACAGCCGGTGCGCAATGACAAAGCTCGTCTTATCCTGCATTAAGCGGGCCATCGCTTTTTGAATTTCCATTTCAGTGCGGGTATCGACACTGGACGTCGCTTCATCCAGAATCAAGATCGCGGGATCCGTCAACATGGCCCGGGCAATCGTAAGCAGCTGCATCTGACCTTGTGAAATTCCGGGATTTTCCCCTGAAAGCACGGTGTCATAGCCTTGCGGCAGCGTGCGGATGAAGTGGTCGCAGCAGGCAGCCTTGGCGGCCGCTTCGATTTCCTGCCGGCTGGCATTGCGTTTTCCATAGGCGATATTCTCCGCGATCGTGCCGGCAAACAGCCAGGTGTCCTGCAGCACCATGCCGATCCGCCGGCGCAGGGCCTGCCGTCCCATCGTCGTGATGGACTGACCGTCGATCGCGATCATGCCGCCGTCCAGTTCGTAGAACCGCATCAGAAGATTGACTAGCGTTGTCTTGCCGCCGCCGGTCGGCCCGACGATTGCGACCTGTTGGTTTGGCCGAACCTCCAAATTGAGATCGTGGATCAAGGTCGATCCTGGACGATAGCCGAAGCGGACATGCTCAAATTGAACATGACCGGCGGTAATTGCTTCCGCACCTTTTCCGGCATCCGGAATTTCCTCGGGCTCATCAAGCAAGGCGAATACCCGTTCCGCTCCGGCAATCGCGGCTTGAAGCGAAGTGATGACATACGCGGTTTCTGTGACCGGCTCGGCAATCTGATTGACATACTGCACAAACGCCTGCACCGTGCCCAGCGTGATGACGCCGTTTAACGCCAAACCCCCGCCGATGACCGCGGTTGCGATAAAGCCCAGCTGACCCAGCGCCCGAATCGCCGGATAAATGACGAAATCAGCGAACTGCGCGTTGCGCTGAGCGCGGAACTGACGCTCGATTTGGACTTCTGTTTCCGCAGCCAGGACTTCCTGCAGGTTGAAGATTTTGACGACGCGGTTGCCGGCGTACAGCTCTTCCAGTTTCCCGGTCAAAGCGCCCATGGACGCCAGATTTTCACCATACGCCCGCTGCGCCAGTTTAGAAACATACCCGGTCGCCGCCATGCTGACCGCCAGTGAAACCAAGACGACGCCAAACAGAAGGAGATTCAGTTTGATCATGACGAGGACCGCGAACAAAATGGTGAACAGGGACGCGATCAGCTGAGGCAGTCCTTCCTGCATGATCGCCGATACCTTTTCCAGATCATTGGTAACCCGGCTCATAATTTCGCCGGTTTTGTGCGCGTCATAGTACCGCAGCGGCAGCTGATTAAGCTTGGCGCTGATGTCCTGGCGGAAGGACAAGGTCAGCTGTTCGCCGACGCTGGCGATCAGAAATTGCTGAAGATAGGAGAACAGACTGCTGGTGAGAGCAGCCGCGGCGATCATCAGAACCGGGATCTTTAATGCCGAAACGGCGGCGGTCCAAAATTCACCGGCGGGAACGCCGGCTTGAATGAGCTGCGCCAGCGCGTCAATGCCGCGGCCGACGGCCAGCGGTAAAAGCGCATAAGCGGCGCAGCTGAACAACGTTGAGATCAGGATGACGGCCAGTTTTCGTTTCTGCCGGCCTAAGCGATGAAGCAGGCGGCGGAGCGTCGCCAGGGTGTTTTGCGGAAGATCTTCATTCCGCAGCGTGTCTTGTGGATTATTTGTCATTGCTTACGCCTCCTTTCGCTGACTTTGGCTGGCCGCGATTTCGCGGTAGGCCGGACAGCTCTGCATTAACTGCTCATGCGTCCCGCAGCCGGCCAGATGGCCCTGATCGAGGACCAGAATTTGATCGGCGTCGCGGATCGTGCTGATGCGCTGCGCGATGATTAATTTCGCCGGCCGGGTTAACTGCTCGCGCAAGGCCTGCCGCAAAGCGGCGTCGGTCCGACCATCCAGCGCGGAAAAACTGTCGTCAAAAATAAAGATGTCCGCTTCTTTCACTAAAGCGCGGGCGATGGCCAGCCGCTGTCTTTGACCGCCGGAGAAGTTGGTTCCGCCCTGAGCGACCGGTGCGTTTAAGCCTTGCGGCAGCTGGCGGACGAAATCCTCGGCCTGGGCGATTCTCAACGCCTTCCATAACTGGTCTTCCGACGCGTCCTTTTGTCCCATGCGAAGATTCTCGGCAAGGGTGCCGCTGAACAAAAACGCTTTCTGCGGTACACAGCTGATGTGATCGCGCAGCGCTTGCTGAGGATACTCGGGCAAAGCCGTTCCGTACAGCCGGATCTGACCGGACTGAAGATCATGCAGCCGCAAAATCAAATCGGCGAGGGTACTTTTCCCCGATCCCGTGCTGCCGATGACCGCGGTGGTCTGACCGGAAGCCAGGGTGAACGACAGATCGCTGATCACCGGTTCTTCCGCGCCTTCATAAGCGAAAGTGACATGATCGAAGACGAGAACCGGTTCCGTCTTTGCGGGGGCGGCTGCCGTAACCAGTCCGCCGTCGCTGACTGCCGGCCGCAGCTCGAGCAGTTCACTCAGCCGGCTCAGACAGGAACTGGCTTTGGGAAGGGTCGTCATGACCGAAGCGGCCATGATCAGATAAGCCATGGTCATCATGGAATATTCCGACACGGCGCTGATCTGTCCGAGGGCCATTGCCTGACTGAGCACCAATCCGCCGCCGACGCCCAGGATCAACGCCATCAGTGCGCCCATCATCAGCCAGACGATCGGATTGACGATGGCAAAGAGCCGGTTCAGCCGGATCATCGTGTCTGCGTAATCGCGATAAGCGCTGCCCGCCCGCTGTTCTTCATAATCCTCATTGCCGAACGCACGGATTACCCGCACCCCGGTTACCGCTTCCCGGACGACTTGATTAATTCGGTCCAAGCGAACCTGGACGCTGCGGGAGAGCGCTTCAGAACGCTTGAGGACAAAGGCCGCAAGGCCTAAAAGCAGACCCATAAAGAGAAATTGAATCACTGCCATGGCGGCATGAGCGCGTACCGTCATGATAATAGAGACGATCACAATCAGCGGCGCGGGAACGATCATCTGGAAGACCATCCCGATCGTCCGCTCTAAATTGGCGATATCTGAGGTCGTTCGGGTGATCATCGACGAGATGCCGATCTGGTCAAATTGCTGAATCGCCAGCGCCTGACTTTTCTGGACCACCTTGAGCCGCATTTCCCGGCCGAACGCCGCGCTGAGATCGCTGGTTGCCCAGCTGCCCCAAGCCGCCGCGGCAGTGGCCAGACCGGTCACCGCGAGCATTTTCACACCGGTATTCCAGATCACGGAGGTGTTGCCCGCAAGAATACCCTGATCGACCAGCTCGGCCAACAACGCCGGAATCAACAAAGTTCCGACGACCTGACCCAAAAGCAGCAGCACGGTTAAAAGGACTTTGCCTTTGTGCTGAAATAAATATTGTTTTAAATAAATCATGGAAACCTCCTTGGATAAGTGCTTGTAACGGATCCGACATGGGGTATAATAGACCTTGGAGTGACTCCAATGTCAAGCCCGGTGAAGAACTTTTCAGGAGGTTTTATGGGACAGAAAAAGAATTTATCCATTTTGGAATATTCCCGGCTGACTGGAATCAAACGGGATAATCTGCGTTTTTATGATCGGATCGGCTTGTTAAAGCCTGAAATCCGCGGTGAAAACGGCTATCGCTACTATACTCGCCGGCAGCTGAGCTCCGCCTATCTGATCAGCGGTCTGCGCCTGCTGGGCGTGGGTTTGGAAGATATCCGGCACTATTCGGCGGAACGCACGCCGGAAAAAATGCTGGGTTTGTTTGCGGAACAGGAAGCGAAAATTCAGGCGGAGATCAAGAAGCTGCAGGAAACCAGCGAGATCTTAAAGCTGTATGCCGATATGGCCCGGGAAGGGCTGCGTCATGCCGATGGGGAATTGACGCTGGAACAACGCGAGGCGGAACCGATTTTCCTCTGTCCGCTCCCACCGGCTTCTTTCAGCGAAGATGAGGCGGAAATTTATGCCTATGAATCCGCGGGGGAACAAGGCGTGAATCTGGGCTGTCCGATGGGTGTAAAAATTGCGATGAAAGATCTGATCTGTCCGGGTGAAAGTCCGGTCTATCAATATTATCTGAAAGCAAAGACGACGCCCAACACGGTAAAACCAGCTGGATTGTATGCCGTGGCCTATGGACGAAGTAATCTGTTGAAAGCTATGGATGTCTTTGAGCGGCTGATTCAGTTTATCGACGATCAAGGACTGGTGATCACCGGTGATGCCTACGGCGAATTTCTATTGGATGATCTGGCCGTGCAGGAGTCCGCGCAGCAGTTTGGAAGGATAGAAATTCACGTCAGTGAGGCTGATCCGTCGGAGTGAGTTTTCCCGATCGTCAGTCCGGTGCAGAAATGGAGAATGATTTTCATTGCGGAACGGATTTTGAAAGCTTCTTAGAAGATAAGAAATGTTCAAGATCGGTTGAATTGCGGAGGATTCTGTCCTGCTTCTATACTTTTGTAAGGAATAATGCTAAAATGAAAGCGATAACATTTTTGCTTGCCGAAAGAGGGTAAGACTACGATGGGGACGCTGTTGACGAAGCTCGGTCCGGGCTTGATGCTGGGGTTGTTTTTTCTCGCGGAATTGCTGGCCGCGCTTTTTCTATTCTCCTTCTGGCAGCGTTTGAAAGCCGTTCAGAAGAAAAACAAAAGGGAGTCGTCAGCCCAAATCCAGGGTGATGAGCTTCTTTTAAAGAAGACAAAGGCCGCGCTTTTGACACTGCGGTTAAGCGATGCCATGCCGCTGGCGATGTCCCGCAGTTTCAGTACGCTGACCGGCCTGTCGTTTTCCCAGCTGCAGGGGGATATCCGGAAGTTGATGGAGCTGGCCGATCCCGCGGAAAGCCGGGCATTTTATAAACGGTATAAGGAGTGGGATGGAAAAACATGGCTTTGTCAGGAATTCAGGGCGGCGGCCACCGGCCGTTGGCTGCGGTTAACGGTAGAACGCAGCGCCGATCAGAAGTCCGATTTATTTCTGTTCGAAGACTGGACGGAAAATGAGCAGCGTCTGCGGGCGTTGGAAGCCCAGCTGGAAGAAGCGCAAAAAGCCAGTCAGTCTAAAACCACATTCCTGTCCAAGATGAGCCATGAAATCCGGACGCCGATGAATGGAATCGTCGGGATGCTGACGCTGGCGCATCACGCGCTTGACGAAAACGCGCCGGCGATCGTTTATCTGCACAAGGCTGAGGAATTGGTGCAGTACATGCTTTCGCTGATCAACGATATTCTTGATATGTCCAGAATTGAAGCCGGACGGATCGAGTTGGAAGAAAAAGTCTTTGATATTGGCGACTTAGCGGAGAAAATGCGCAGTCTGTTCCAGAAAAACATAGAAAGCAAGGGCGTGCGGTTTATCGTGGAGCAGCTTGATTTTGACGTCCATAATTTAATCGGCGATGAGCTGCGGATTTCCCAGGTCGTGATTAATTTTATCTCCAACGCCATGAAATTTACGGAACAGGGCGAGATCCGCGTGACGTTTCGTCAGATGCAGCGCAACCACGGACGGCTGGATCTTTTGATCCGGGTTCATGATACGGGAATTGGCATGGAACCGGAATTTATCAGCCGGATGTTTCATCCATTTGAGCAGGAAAGCACGGAAGTAACGAAAAAATATGGAGGTACGGGTCTGGGCATGGCCATCACGGATCAGCTCGTGCAGCTGATGGGCGGCGAGATCGTTGTGGATACGGCGCCAGGTCAGGGGACAGATTTTACAGTGCTGCTGAATCTGCCGGTGGCCGCAGATCAGACGGTGAAACCGAAACATGCGGCAGCCTCTTCAACGTCCGCGGAATCCGCTTCGCTGCAGGGCCGGCACTTCCTGATGGCTGAGGATAATGAAATCAACGCGGAAATTGCCGAGAGTATGCTTGAAATGGCCGGCGCGACATTGGATATCGCCCATGACGGTGCTCAGGCGGTCGCGATGTTTGACGGACAGGCTCCGCAGACCTACGACGCAATATTAATGGATATCCAGATGCCGGTGATGGACGGCCGGACCGCCGCCCGCAAAATCCGGGCTCTGCCCCGGGAGGATGCCCGTCAGATTCTGATTTACGCGCTTTCCGCCGACGCTTTCGTCGAGGATCAGCGGGCTTCAATGGAAGCGGGAATGAACGGTCATTTCTCTAAACCGATCAACTTTGAGGAAATGCAGAAAACACTGGCGGAAGCGTTGAAAATGAGGGATTCTCTATGAAAGACAAGAAGCAGGCGATTTTACGCATGAGCCTGGCTGCCGTTGGAATCCTCGCGCTGATTGCGGCGGGGATGACGTTGTGGAAGCTTTATCAGTCCGGCAATTTATTTGATCCGTCCCGGATGACGCTGAACGATCAATTTCAGGAGAATCCGATTCTCTTTTCCGATCAGGATCCGCTGGACACGCAGGCGGGCGGTGAAAATGAAAACGATCTTTTAAAGCAAGACCCCGCGGCTGAGGATCGTCAGAAACCGAAACAAAATCCCGGAATTGAGGACAGGCTGCAGGAAACCGGCGCGGATGACGCGCATCAGCTGGTAATCGGCGGGGAAGGCCAGGGCGCGCAGATCATCATCGATCCGGACAGCGGCAATGTGATTGTACGGCCGGACGGCGATCATCAGAACGGGACGGAGCCGAGTGAAAAACCAGACCTCGATCCGATTGTGGATCCGGATCCGGTTCCTGAACTGCCGCCGGACATCTTCGAATTCTGGGGCACCCTGCCGTTTCCTGAGGCGGGGCTGCCGGCAGGAAGTGATCAGAAACTGGAAATCAGCGTCTATGAAGGCGATCTCAGTTTGATTTATTACGGCGCTGTGTTAAACGACTGGAAGCTGTTATGCGCTGCCAATTTCTACATCCGGGAAGGCGGCGAAATCTACCGGATTGAAGGTTACGGCGAAAACTTTGAGATCGGCGAATATCCGCCGGTTGCTTTGGAGGACTTTTCCGTTGAATTTCGGATCCGGAGAAATTCGCAAAGTCCGTGGCAGACAATCACGGTTGACTACACGATTCAGCCTTATAAAATTTTTGTCCAGAACTGGCAGGCCGGCGACTATCTGACTTCATACAGTCCGGGGGCGCAGATCAATCTGATTTACTATTATCATTCCATGATGGAACAGGAAGGACCGCTGGACAGCTTGTTTTTAGGCTGGACGCGGGATGGAAAAACCGCGGTGGATCCGCAATATGTCCCGGATCAGCCGGGACGGCAGGTTCTGCTTCCGCTCCCGCTGACCAAACTGGATAAAAATCTGGAAGTCTATTGGAAACGAGATCCGGATGAGGATTCGTTCGCATACCTGGAGTCCGTACAGACGCTGACCGGATGGGTGTTGCCATCGCCGTCGCTGGTTGTTCCGGAGGGTGTTCAGTGGGTCGATCTTTCCGCTTCACCCGATACGGTTTTCCTGCCCAAGTCGGTGTATAAGGTCAGCGATCAGAAGCTGACGCCGGCTTTGAGCTGGTCGGTTGATCCTGAGAATCCAGCGTTAAGTTCAGAGGCGGGCTACCTCTATAATAAAGAAAAGACGGAGCTGCTTCAGATTCCGCTTTCGATAAAGGAAGTCAGGGTTGGGGAACAGGTGGAAAAAGTAAATCTGTCCGCGGGCAATCAGATTCAGCGGCTCGTTTTGACTTCTGAACAGCCGCCGGAGATGGATCTTAGCCAGCTTCACCAGGCGCAGATCGTTGTGCCTTCCGGCGCTGAGTGGCATTATCTTTCCCGTTGGGGGCGCAAACTTGCCGATAACCAGCTGGTCCGCGAAGATGGACTGGCTATCCGCTACCGGATTGAAGGCGAAGCGCTGCTTTCAGAAGACGGCACGCAGTTGTTGGGGATGCTGGAAAGCGCGGAGGGGATCGTCCGGATTCCTGAAGACGTTGTTGAAATCCTTCCGGGCGCTTTGGAAAATCTGGAACATGTGGATTTACTGCTTTTGCCTGCCAGTGTGAAACAATTGGATTCCGGCAGCATTCCTGCGAACATTCCGCAGATCGTGAGCCTGGGTCAGGCACCGGAGATTCAGCCGGACACCTTTGCGGATGCGACGGCCGTTCAGGTCTGGGTCAGCGCCGCGCAGGCGGAAAGTTACCGCAGCCGCTGGGCCTCTTTGCTTCAGGAACAGCCGGAGCTGCTGCAGACTGCGGCAGAACTGACGCTGAAGAGTGAACCAGACTATGAAATTCTGACGGTGGGTCAGGAACAGATTTTATTAAGCATGACGAATTGTCCGGCCTTTTTACAGGCTGGCGACTGGCCGCAGGCGGTGACCGTGATCGGCAGCCGGGCCTTCTTGGGAAATCCCGCGCTGATGGTGGTGGAAATTCCGGAAAGCGTGCATACTCTCGGCCGGCATGCCTTTGCCGAATGTCCTCAGCTGGAAGGCCTGGTCAGCCTGAATACCCAAAAGATAATCGTGCAGGATCAGGCTCTGGAGGGCGCACCGAAGCTGCATTTTGCGGCGTTCAATGCCAAAAATGCGGAATTCTCTGACGGATACCGGCCGTCAACCGCAGGGTTCGCGCCGGAGGATACCTATTCCCAATATGAATATCCATGGAGTTTCAGCTTTGTGAATCAGCGCTATTCACTGGAGCGGATAACGGATGCGGCCTTGTTATACGGCCGCGGATCGGCTCAGGATCCTGATTTGCTGGCGGCGCTGCAGGCGACATGGAATGTGACGGGAGAAATCGAACTGCTTCCGCATACGCAGGGAATCGATGAAGCTGCGTTTAAAAATTGCATTGAACCGTTTACGCTGACCCATATGGGAGATCTGGTTTGGATCATGGATAACGCGTTTGAAAATTCAGGAATTTCCGGAACGTTAACGCTGCCGGAGAGTTTGGAATATATCGGAATTCAGGCTTTCGCTGATTGCCGGAATTTAGAAGCCGTCTGGTTTCCGGGGTCGGCTTTGACCCAGATCGAGTCCTCCGCCTTTGCCGGCTGTACCTCGCTGGCTTCCGTTGAGTTTGCTCAGAACAGCGTAATGGACATGATCAGCGAAGCCGCTTTTGCCAATACTGCATTGAAAACCATTGAACTGCCGGCCAGCCTGACGGCGCTGGGCACGGAGGTTTTCTTTGAATGCCGTCAGCTGAAAGAAGTTGTTTTCCATAGTCCGCAGCCGCCGATGCTGGTCGTACCAAGTTATGCGATGCCGTTTTATTTCGGCGATTCGCTGCCGGATGATTTTCGTGTGATCCTCGCAGATCCTGCCTTAACGCAAGTCTATGTCGATCAATGGAAAACGCAGCTGATGGGTTACGGCAGTTTGGATGAAATGACGGCAGAACAACAGGCCGAAGGGGAACAACGGGCGTGGCAGCTGTTCGGCGGTCAATCCGTCAGTCCGGCTTCAGCCCTGACCGTACCGGTTCCGTTGGAAGCTTCCTCGAATGAAGCTGAAGACATGCAGAAACCGGAAATCACGCCTTCGCCAACGGCTCCAGCTTCCCCGCCGCCAACAACCACACCAGCTTCAGCTCCAGAGGAGGAAGAACCAGCCGCTCCGGCAGACACGCCGCCGGCGGAAACAGCGCAGCCGTCATCCGGCGAACTGCCGCAGACACAGGAGGGACAGTCATGATTATTGAACAATCAGAACAAATTATCCGCGAGGTATCCAAAGCCTTTACCGGCAAGGATGAAATTATCCGCAAGGTGCTGATGACGATCTATGCCGGCGGGCATATCCTGCTGGAAGACTGCCCGGGCGTGGGGAAAACCACGCTGGCTCTGGCTTTTTCCAAAGCACTGGGACTGGATTATCAGCGGGTTCAGTTTACGCCGGACACGCTGCCCTCCGATATCACGGGTTTCAGCATGTTGAACCGCCTGACCAATCAATTTGAATACCGCGAAGGCGCGGCGGCGTGCAATTTGCTGCTTGCGGATGAAATCAACCGGACTTCTCCCAAGACTCAGTCCGCGCTGTTGGAAGCCATGGAAGAGCACCGCGTCACCGTCGATGGGCTGACGCATCGTCTGCCGGACCCGTTTATCTGCATCGCAACGCAGAATCCGTTGGGAACGACGGGGACGCAGCCGCTGCCGGAATCCCAGATGGACCGATTTATGGTCCGGCTGTCGATCGGTTATCCGACCACTGAAGATCAGGTGCGGATTTTAAAAGCCCGGCGCTATGTGAATCCGTTGGATGAAATCACAGAAATTGCGTCGGGTGAGAATATCCGCGAGGTACAGAACTATCTTACCTCTGTCCGGATTCATGACGATGTGCTGCACTATTTGATTCGTTTGTGTGAACGGACGCGCGAACTTCCGGCAGTCGAGCTGGGTGTCAGTCCGCGCGGTGTTTTAGCGCTGACGCAGATGACGAAAGCCCACGCCGTTTTAGAGGAACGAAATTATGTGCTGCCGCAGGATGTCCGTGCGGTGTTCAACGATGTTTGCGCGCATCGTTTGATTTTACGGCCGCAGGCCCGGGTTGAAGGCATTGTGCCGCAGACTCTGCTCGAAGCTGTGCTGGATGAAATTGCGCCGCCGCAGAAATCCGGAGGCCTGGGGGCATGAAAAAATGCCGGCAGGGCTATTTTGTTTTCTTAATTTCCTGTCTGCTTGCCACCTGTTTTTTCAGCAGTAAACTCACGTTTTGGGTTTTGCTTGCCGGACTGTGCCTGCCGCTGATTTTGGAAATTCTCCTGTTTTTGGACGCCCGACGGATGTGCGCGGAAGTCAGTTTGGCCAGCAGTGTGCCCAGAGGCACGCCGGCAGCCTATCGGCTGACGCTGAACCCTGTGCTGACGTTGGCGGCCGGGCATTTGCATATCCGGCTGGAGGTTGACAATCATCTGACCGGACAAAGAGGGGAACAAACGGCAGTTTTTGCGCTGAACCGGGAAACAGACTTGGCGATAGAACTGATACCGGAGGGCTGCGGAGAATATACGATCCGCTGCCAGCGGCTGGAAGTCAGTGATCTGTTCGGTCTTTGCGTCCGGTCTTTGCCGCCGCTGCCCGAGCAGCGCTTAACCGCATTTCCGCGGCCGGTCCCGGTCGAGTTAAAGATCAGAAAGATGCCGCAAGGGATTCAGGAAGGCGACACAGCCTATGAAAACCGCAAAGGCAATGATCCCAGCGAGGTTTTCGATCTGCGTGATTATCAGCCGCAGGACGATATCCGTCAGATCCACTGGAAGCTTTCAAGCAAGCTCGATAAAATGGTGATCAAGGAAGCCAGCGATACGAGCCATTACGATACAATTTTAATGCTGGACGCCGGATGGAATAACCAGCCGGCAGCGGTGCTTTCAGCGGCAGTGGAGCTGGCGTTAGCACTCAGTCAGAAACTGATCGAACAAGGCATCGGCCATCAGGCAGTGTTCGCGGCAGAGACCCAGCTGGCGGAACAGGCCGTGCGGTCAGCAGCGGAGGAACCCCAGCTGGCGGCCTTCTGGATCCGTTTGCGGCTGCCTGCCAGTCCGGGCAACGGTCTGCGGTTGTTTGCGGGCCGCTGGGATCAGAAGCAATATAATAAAATGATTTATGTGACCGCCGGGGATTTCCCGCCGATGCTGAACCTGCTGGATCCGCAGCTTGACGTGACGGCGATCACGGTTAAAGCGGATCAACAGACGATTCACATGGCGGAAAAAGGCCGCTGTCAACAGATTGAGCTGCCGCTGTCCGCCTTGGACAATACGGCGGTACAGCTGTTGATTTAGGAGAAAAAGCATGACGAAAAATCGGCGTCAGAAGAAAAATGAACAACAAACCTGTTCAGCGATGGAAATCATCGCGGGTTTTCTTCTGCTTGCCGGATTTGCCGCGCAGCTGGCTGCGCTCTGTGCAAGACCCGGCAGCGAACTTGCCGGTCCCTGGCTGGGCGGCGCAGCGCTGCTTCTGCTTCAGGCAGGATTGTTGAAAATCAATCGGCCGCGGTTACGCAAATGTTTGCCGCTGATCTGGCTGGGATTGATGCTGTGCCTGCTGCCATGGCTGTTCTCTGGGGCGCTGGCCTGTGCAAACGGATTGATTCAGGCTTGGAATCTTGCGGAGGAAGACGCCCGCCGCCTGCTGGCGAATCCAACGTTGACCCGCTTATCCTATTCCGTCTTTTTTACGGGAGTTCTGACAGGCCTTGCGATTCTGATCTGGGCCGGGCGCAAGCGTCCAGGGTGGATCGGCCTGGGAATTTTGATTTTCGTATTGCCCGGACTGCGGGTGCGCTGGTTGTCTGCGTGGGCGTTGATCCTTCTGCTTGCCGGACTGGCGTCCCTCTGGCTTGACTGGGTGGGCGCGGCCTCAAAGGGAAAACGCTGGCTTTGGCTGGGAATGATCGGTCTTCTGCTTCTGCCGCTGAGCGGAAGCAATCCGGAGTTGGCGGAAATGACGCAGCTGCGCAAGACGCTGGCAGGCCGTCTGGATACGCTGCGGTATGGCGGGGACTCCCTGCCTCAGGGTAATCTTTGGGAAGCCGCGCAGTTATTAACCGGGGACGCGCCGGCGCTGACCGTCACGACGCAGCAGCTGAAAACCTTTTATCTGCGCGGTTATACCGGAAGCCGGTATGAAGCGGGCCGTTGGCTGCCGTTGCAGAAGGCCGCCTATGCGGGAAAGCAGGAAGGCATGCTGGAGTGGCTGGAAGCTGAGAATTTCCCTGTAACCGCGCAAGCTGCCGCCGCGCTGACGCTGAGTCCGGAACCGACGCTTGAAGCAAACCGGATGCGCGTGGAAAATCATGGTGCAAACCGCAAATATCCCTATCTGCCTTATTCTGCGGAAGCAGAGAGCATTGCCGGTCCGGTCCGGCGTTGGCAGGACGCCGGCTATCGCGCCAGTGCTCTGCGCGGCGTTCAGCATGTTGAATTTGAAGAATGGTCAAGTGATCAGCCGGGCGAGCTGCTTCATGCCCCGGAATGGATCAAAGCACCGCAAACCGAAACGCAGACTCGTTACGCTCAGGCCGAAGCGGTATACCGCAGCTTTGTTTATCAGTGCTATCTGGATGTGGATCCGGAAACAGAATTACTGATTCGAAAACTGTTTCTAAAAGAACCGATGACCGCTCCGGGAATTTATGAGGCTGTGACGCGGATCCGGGATGTTCTTGAAAAACACGTTTACTATACTTCGACGCCGCCTCAAGCGCCGTCTTCTGCGGATCCGATTCGTTGGTTTTTAAGCGAGAGCCGCACGGGCAACGCGGTGCAGTATGCCTCTGCGGCGGTCATGGCTTTCCGCGTCATGGGGATCCCCGCCCGCTACGCGGAAGGATACCGGCTGACAAAGGAACAGATCGGCCCGGATGGAACCGCGGAGCTGACGGAACAGGACAGCCACGCGTGGTGCGAAGTCTATCTGGATGGTTTGGGCTGGATTCCCGTCGACGTGACCCCCGGCTGTTATTACGATACGTTTGCACTGCTGCAGCTGGCGGAACAACCGCAGGAGATTAAGACCACGGCCGCCTTGGAGGATTCAGACGATCTGGGCGAGCTGCAGGACAACCCGCCGCCGGTGCCGGCGGAACCGGAAGTGTCGGCGGCAGTATCAATTCACGGAATTCTGGAAGCGTTTTTGGCTCTGGCTGATCTTGGCCTAATCGCACTGGCTGCCCTTGAAATCCGGCGGCAGCTGCGGATGAGATCCTGGCGGCAGCGCTGGAAAACGGAGTCCGCGCGGGATAAAGTGCTGCAAGCGCTGATGATCAGGCTGATGAAAGCGCTGGCGGTAGATTATCAGCCAGGCTGGAAAGCAGAAGCTACAGCCCAAGCTGTAAATCAGAAACTCCCGGGCATCGCCCCGGCCGATATGCTGCGGGTACAGGCGCTGATTGAGAAGCAGATCTATGCGGAACTGCCGCTGCAGCCTTATGAACAACGAGTCTTGATCGATGAGATCGAACAAATATTCGCAAACCGGAAGTCGTTGAAATGGAAGGAACGGCTGCGGCTGCGCTATTGCCTGTAATGAAAAGAGATAAACCGCAGTTGGAGAAGGGATAAGCAGCCTTTGTCTGACTGCGGTTTTTAGATGGCGGCGGGGATCAAGCAAGAACGCAAACCTCGCAAGACACATAAAAAAGCAGCTCAAGATGATCAGTGCTGCTTTTTATTAAGATTTGAGGTTTTCCCAATGAGGAAAACGATTTTATCTGGAAGGAAGGCGGTTGAGCTGCAGAGCGTCATTCCCCGGGAAATCATTCCGATTGCGTCTGTTCCTGACCTACCGTGGCATTCTGAATCTTTTCAGCTTCCACCAAACGGAAGGCAACCTTGCCATAGCGGATCAGGGAAATCAGATTTTCAGCCAACATATCGACCTGACCGATGACCGTGGCATATTCTACCCCCGGCATGCTTTTCAAAGCGATCTGTAATTCACCTTCATATTTACCGGATAATTCATTGTCAAGCGTAATGCAAAGCTTATCGCGGTCCAGTCCCGGCTGAGCTGCCACCGGGCCTAATCCGCGGGTCTGCGTCGCGCGCAAAATGAATTCCGGCTGATCGCTGCGGGATTTCAGCACGGCGTTCAAAAGCTTCTGACGCAGCGCGTCGTCCAGCCGTAAATTAAAGTAGACTGGAACGGAAACGCAATGATGGTGAACAATTTCCTGAACCTGTTCCATTTCGGTACGGGAAGGATTGCCGTCGCCAAAGAAGATGTAATCGAACATCCCCGTCGCCGTCAGTTCCCCGGCGCTTAAATAAGCCGGCTTGTAACGGTGGTTTTCCACGGTGCAAAGTCCATGGCCATACGGAAACAACAGATTGTCGGCATCCAGCGAATTGATGAACACGCCGGTGCGGATCCCGCAGGCTTTAAACAGCTTCGCGTTTTTAAACGTATCGGTAAACGACATGCCGGTATCCGGATGCGGGAAGAAGTTATGCACAGCGATGTAATTTTCAAGATTGCCATGGCGCTGAATTGCCTTGATCCGGTTGATCGGCTCCGCCTGCATCGACGCGTTGTCTTCGATCAAAACGCCGTCTTCGTTGCAAGTCATCTGCGCGACCAGCTCGTGATCTTCCTCAAAGCCGAAATCCAGCCGGATGATCCGGATGCCCAGATGGATAAACGGCGATAAATCGTGAGGTTCAGCGCGGACCTGATCCAGGATCCGGCGGTTGATATCGACGTGCAGCGTCAGCCCCAGCTTCCGGCATTCGCTGATCAGCCATTGAAACGGCGGTTTTAACTGCGTGGGACCGTCCCAGGCATGAGGAGATTGGATCGTCGTATAGACCTGGCTGTAACCGAGCGTGACCGCCAGGTTTAATTGTTGTTTCATCACCGCTTCTGACTGCAGATGCGGGTAGAGAGAGATCCCTAAAAGACTCATGGTATTTTCCTCTTTCTTGTTTTTCCTTTTTCATTATAACGCACTCCGGGTAAAAGAAAAAGGCGGACTTGATCCGGGATAGAATCCGGAACGTCTCCGCCCTAACGCTGAGCTTATTTTTCAAATTCCCGGACGACTTTTTCCATTTCTGCCGGGATGTCGATATGCTGCGGACATTTTGTTTTGCAGGCGCCGCATTTCTGACAATGGGATGCTTTCGCGGTGACGTCCATCGCGTCGTAGCCTTCCTTCTGGGCGGCCTGGACATTGTAGACGTGAGCGGTGTTTAACAGCCGGAAGTTTTTCGGAATATCCAGACCGAACGGACATGGCATGCAATAGCGGCAGCCGGTGCACGGCACCTGAATCCGGGCCTGGAACAGCTGGCGGGCCTGTTCAATGGTCGCTTGTTCTTCCGCATTCAGCGGCTCAATTTCGCTGAATGTTTTGACGTTGTCGATGACCTGCTCCATCGTGCTCATACCGGAAAGCACGGTCTGCACGTTATCGTGGCCGCCGACCCAGCGCAGCGCCCAGGAAGCATCGCTCCAATCCGGATGAACGCGCCGGAATTCCGCCTGGATCTCATCCGGAACGTTCGCTAACATGCCGCCCTTGACCGGCTCCATGATCGTCATCGGAATATTCCGGGATTTTGCCAGCTCGTAGCCGCGGATCCCGGCCTGAATCTCAGTGTCCATATAATTGAATTGAATCTGGCAGAAGTCCCAGTCGTAAGCGTTGAGGATTTCTTCAAAGACCTCGTAATCGTCATGGAACGAAAAACCGATCCGGCGGACCTTGCCGCTGTCCAGCACCGATTTCAGATGCGGAAGCAGGTTCATTTCCTTGATATGCTCCCACCGCTCGCGGCTTAAGGCGTGCAGCAGGTAAAAGTCGACGTAAGAGGTCTGCAGCTTGGTCAGCTGTTCCTCCAGGATCCGGTCGAAATCGGCGATGTCCTTGCACATCCAGGTCGGAGATTTGGTGACCAGGTAGAAGCTGTCGCGGGGCTTGGTGGCGACCCACTGGCCGACGACTTCCTCGCTTTCATAGTTGTGATACGGATAGGCGGTATCAATATAGTTTACGCCATGCTCGTAGGCGTAGTCGAGCATTTTCATCGTTTCCGGACGGTTGATTTTCCCATCTTCGTTAACGGGGAAACGCATGCAGCCGAAGCCCAGCAAGGAAGTCCGTGCCGGGATTTTCCCTTTTTCTCTGGTTTTCATAACAATCCTCTTTCTATGATTCACAACGGTGTCCGCTGTTCAATCCATTACTTAATTTAATTATACTGCATCGAGATTGCGGATGTATTTATAAAACGTACTTTTTTTGATTTGCAGCTGGTCTAAAGCCTGCTGCAGCGTGCATTCATGCCGCAGATAGCAGGCGGCCACGAGGCTGAAATTTTCCGGCGGGATGTAGCGGGGCCGGCCTAAATGCTTGCCCTTTTCCTTAGCGATCCGAATCCCTTCCGCCTGGCGGGTTTTGATGTTGATCCGCTCATTCTCCGCGACAAAGCTCAGAATTTGGAGCACCAGATCGCTGATGAAGCAGCCGACAAGGTTATCCGGACGGCTGCGGGTATCCAAAAGCGGCATATCCAGCACGACGATTTGAACTTCCAGCCGTTTTGTTAAATCTGCCCACTCCTCCAGAATGGCCTGGTAATTGCGGCCCAGCCGGTCGATGCTTTTAATCACTAATAAATCCTGTGCCCGCAAAATTTCTTTCAGCTGGCGATAAGCCTGACGGTCGAAATCCTTCCCGCTCTGCTGATCAACATAAAGCTGGGATTCCAATAATCCAAAAGCTTTTAATTCTTCGATCTGGCGGTCCAGATTCTGACTTCGAGAAGATACTCGCGCATAGCCATAATTCACGTTTAATTCCTCCTTGACAAACGTTTGGCACGGAAAACAAAAACAGCTATCCCCTCCCTTGAATAGCTGAAATTGTCTGCCGTTTATAAAGGGACACCTTTATAAAACTTATGCAAGATGGCGCAGAACAGAACAAAAACAGGTAAAAATTAAATTATTTATTCATTTTTCAAGTGATAATTCGGGGTATTTTATTTAGTTTTGGTTTGAAAGCGCTTGCGTTTCAGAACGATGATGTTATAATAAAAACATGAAAGCGCTTTTATAAAGGTGTACCTTTGCGGACACGAAAAAGAGAGAGGAGCCGTTATGAGAAAAGAGGAAATTTTTCAACAGATTCGAGGAAAACTGATCGTTTCCTGTCAAGCCAACGAGGAAGAAAATCCATTTAATCCCCCTGAGGAAATGACGAGAATGGCCAAAGCCGCGGCGATCGGCGGCTGTGCGGGTTTCCGGGCGAACCGGCCGGAGAATGTGCGGATGATCAAAGAAGCCTTCCCGGATAAAGTCATGATCGGAATCTGGAAAGTGGTCACTGAAGGCTGCGATGTGTATATCACCCCGACGATGAAAGAAGTCGAAGTGCTGCGGGAGATCGGCAGCGATATCATCGCCGTAGACGGCACCGACCGCAATAACTGCAACGGACGCAAAGCCTATGAGCTGATTCGCGAGATCAAGGAAACGTATCCGGATCAGGTCGTGATGGCTGACATCGCCACGATCAACGACGCCCGCCACAGTGTGGAAGCGGGTGCGGACATCATCTCAACGACGTTGTCCGGGTATACCGAGGACAGTCTGGATCGTTACGCTCTGGGAACGGATTTTGATCTGATCGAACAGATCCGTAAGGAATTCCCGGAGGTCTTCATCAATGCCGAAGGCCGGATCTGGACGCGGGAAGAAGCGAAAAAGGCGTTTGAATGCGGCGCCGACGTGATCGTCGTGGGCACGGCGATTACCAATCCGATGAGCATCACAAAACGATTTGTTGATTATATCAAGAAGTAGGCATGGTGGGACTGCCTGCTGAATTAACTAGAACAGGAGGTTGGGAAAACAAAAAGAGAGGGCGGCAATAAAGGAAAATCCTAGAGAGGAGGTACAATATGAATATTGGACTAGGATATGCTTTATTTGTTTCTGTTGTGTGTGCATTCTTTGGATGGACAAACTATGGCTTCGTCAACTTACAGACAACCAAACCGGTCGTCTGCGGCGCTTTGGTCGGTCTTATTTTGGGGGATTTAAGAACGGGCATTATTATCGGCGGTACGCTGACGTTGGTTTACATGGGCGTGCAGGGCGTCGGTGCGGCGATTCCGGTCAATGCCACGACGGCGACGACGGTAACGACGGCGCTGTGCATTATTACCGGCGTCGAAATGGAAACGGCGATTGCGATCGCGGTTCCGGTTTCCGTTATGGGTCAGCTGGGCCGGATGGCGGCTTGGACGATCAACACACCGTTAATGCATATTGCGGATAAATACGCGGAAACGGCGGATTACAAGAAGATGACCCGGCTGCAGCTGGTCGGCTCGCTGGTGTTCTTCATTACGGAATTCATCCCGGTCTTCCTGTGCATTTACTTTGGTTCCAGCTTTGTTACCATGGTCAACGAAAATATGCCGGTCTGGATCTCTGAATGGCTGACAGCCGCTACGGGTATGCTTCCGGCGTTAGGCTTCGGCATGCTGCTGGCGATGATGTATAAAGTCAAATACATTCCGTTCTTTATCGTCGGTTTCGTAATGTGCGCCGTTTTCGGCGGCTCGCTGCTGGCGATCGCGCTGCTGGGCGTTTCGATGGCAATCTTTGTCTTCTTCTTCGGCCCGCAGGGTAAACGGAGAAAAGGAGGTGCGATCTAATGACGGAAAACAGAATGGAACAGCCTGTTAACGAGAACAAGATCATTTCGTTGGAACGCAAAGAACTGATGGGCGTCTTCTTACGATTCGCCTGCTTCCCGATGGTCACGATCAACTACGAACGTTTCCAGACGCTGCAGTATTTCTCGGCGCTGGCTCCGGTTCTTAAAAAATTATATCCAAACAAAGAAGATCAGATTTCTGCGGCAAAGCGCCACATGGCGTTCTACAACACGACGCCGGAATGGATGGGCTTCACGCTCGGTATGAACTGCGCGCAGGAAGAACAGATCGCCAATATGCCGTATGGCGAGGAACGCACAGCGCTGGAAGAATCCGTCAATACGATCAAGGCGTCCTTAATGGGACCGCTGGCAGGCATCGGTGATTCACTGCGGGCGACCGTTGAAGCGATCATCGGCGCACTGGCCGCCGGTTTCGCGATGAACGGCTCGATCTTCGGCGCGATCCTGTTCTTTGTCTTAGGCAACGCGTACTACTTTGGAATTTCCTATTTTGGATTCTTCTATACCTATAAGAATGGTATGAAGGTTATCCGTGATATGAACAAGTCCGGAATTCTGGACCGCCTGATGGAAAGCGCCACGATCCTGGGCATGACCGCGGTCGGTGCGCTGATTCCTTCCTGGGTCGGCTTCAAACTGACCAGCGCGATCCAGATCGGCGATTACGTTTTGAACATTCAGCAGGAATTGGACAACATCATCCCGGGTCTGGCGCCGTTAGCGCTGACGATCTGTCTGGCATGGCTGTATAAGAAGAACGTTTCTTCTTTGAAGCTGGTCGGTTTGATCTTCGTCTTCTCGCTGATCATTTCCCTGATCCTGTAATTATCAATATGTAATCCAGGGCGGAATTCACTACGATTTGAAAGGAGAAATAGAATATGGCAGTTATTCAGTATCGACTGGACGGAAGAATGCTGCACGGCCAGGTCAGTAACTTTGCGCGCGCGCTGAACATCGAGGAGTTTGTGGTGATCAACGAAAAAACGGCGAACGATCCGACCCAGGTCATGCTGCTGGAATTGGCGGCGCTCAACGCCGAGGTTGACGCGGTTTCCCCGCAGGACGCCTATGAATTATTGACCAGTGATGAGCTGGAAGACTACCGCGTGATGGTTGTTTTCAAAGAGATCTTCGACGCCGTGGAACTGGTCAAACTCGGCTATTCCATGAAGGAGATTGTCATCAGCGGCATGTACGCCAAAGATAATGAAAATAAGGTCAAAGCGGAAGCTTGCTTGTTTGTCGACGATAAAGATAAAGAAGCGTTCCGTTTTCTGGAAGATCATGGTGTTCTGCTCACGCATCAGATTTCACCGGAATATAACAAAAAAATGGTTCATGATCTCGTAAAGTTTTAACGGAACAAGGCCGGCTGTGTGCGTCGGCCTTTTCTCACTGGGAAAGGAAAGAAACACGATGGAGGTTCAGGATAACATGAAGGAACGCCTGCTGACGATGTGTCAGCGGATGGCGCGGCGCAAGAGCGCAGGTCAGAAGAAACGAACGCTGCTGCAGTTAAGCGAGATGCTGGGAACGCTGGGCTACCGCACGGCGTTGATCGGGAAAAAAGGAATTCATGGGCAGCAGCTGATCGGCGGTGATCCGGAACATGCCCGTCTGATCGTGGCCGCGGATTTCAATCTGCGCGAAGCCCGGATGATTCCCGGCCGGCAGCGGCTGCTTGATCAATCGGCGAACCGGAAAAATCAACTGGATAATCTGACGGTGACGCTGGTGCTGAGCGTACTGCTGGCTGTGATGGGCGTGCTGCTGTGCATCGCGGGAACCAAGGAAGACGGCCGCTGGTACTTGTTTTTAATGGCAGCGCTGGTTTTCCTGCTCGCTTTCGGACTGGGCCGCAGACAGGCGGCGGGCAATGCCGGAAAGAATGCGGCGTTGTTTGCGATGCTGGAATGCGCCCGTACTTACCGAAACCGGCCGATCGCGTTCTGTTTCCTGGAAGAAACCGGGACGGAGCTGGGTTTGCAGCAGCTGCGCGAGCACTTCCCGCAGGCGAGGCTGGTCTATTTGAATCAGCTGGGCCGGGAAAAAGCGCTCTGCGCTATCCTGAAAGGAAAGGAAGCGAAGCTGCGGGAGCATTGTGCCCAAGGGTGGCCAGGAATCACGGTACAGGCGGCAGAGGAACCGGATGACAGCCTGATCCGCAGCTGGAACAGCGGTATTTTGATCAGCACGGCGGATCCCGCTTCAATGACCTGTGAAATGCCGGGCGGTAAGTTCGACGTGCAGATGGACAGCGATCAAATCCGTCAGGCAGTCAGCTTGATCGGCGGACTGATCCAGCCGGAGAATAACGCAGCGAATCCTTCATCAGTGTGAATCTGATAAAAACACACGGGATGAAATCAAAAAACGAAGAAGAATCAAGAGAAGAAAGAGACAGGCAGTCTTATCAGAAAACGGACTGCCGGGAGGTAGCTATGAAAGGTATTTTGTTAATCAGTCACGGACCGTTGGCCGAAGGAATGTTGAAAACAGCGGAAATCTTTTTTGGCGAAAACATTCCGCAGATGAAAGCGGTCGTTTTGAATACGCAGGATGATCCGGAAGATTTCCGCGGCCGGCTGCAGGAAGCGGTCAAGGAGGTTGATACCGGCGAAGGCGTGCTGGTCTTCGCGGATTTGTTGGGCGGTACGCCGTGCAATCAGTCGGCATTTGTGCTGAACGAACAGATCACGGTGCTGACGGGCATGAATCTGCCGATGGTCATGGAATGTCTGGGTCTGCGCATGGGCGGTGAAATTTCAACGGACACACTGGAAGAAACCGCAAAAACCGGCATTGTCAATTTCAATAAGATGCTGGAAGAAAAGAAAAAAGCGGGACGCAGCCGTCGCCGCAGTAAGGAAGAAACAACGGAATAATCCCTGTCAATGACACAAGGTTGAAATCAGGAATCAGAGCGGCCCACCGCTTTGGTCTCTGATTTTTTTGTCGTTGCCGGGTGCGGCAGAGGCCGGTCAGTTGATGAAATCTGTGTAAAGGGAGAACAGATTCCGTTCTTTTAAAACGAAACGAAGAATAATCGTTGCAAGTCATGGGCGTCCTGATTAAAATAAGTACTATGTTTGAAAAGAGGGAAAGATATGAAGAAAAAATTCAACTGGAATTCGTTTATTTATAACTTCGTTTTTGTCACGATGATTCTGTCCGTCATCTTCCTGGTCATTCGGATCACCATGGCGCCGGCGGAAGCGGTGGCGGAGGATGTGCGTGTTAAGAGCGACTATCTGTTAATGCTGGTGCAATGCATTCTGGGCGTCGTGGCGATGCGGCTGCCGGATTTTATCGAGCACAAGATCCAGATTCATATTCCCAGCAACATGCTTCTGTTGTACGCGGTTTTTCTGTACTGCGCGATCTATCTGGGGGAAGTGCGGGCGTTCTATTACAATGTGCCGCATTGGGATACAATCCTGCATACCTTCAGCGGCGGGATGCTGGGAGCGCTGGGTTTTTCCTTCGTCACGATCTTAAATAAGTCGGAAAAGATCCCGATGAACCTTTCCCCGGTCTTTGTCGCGGTTTTCGCGTTTTGCTTTGCGGTGACGCTGGGCGTCTTCTGGGAAATCTATGAATTTACCTTTGACGGCATCCTGCGTCTGAACATGCAGAAGTTCATGTTGGAAAACGGGACGCAGCTGATCGGCCGGGCGGCGTTATTGGACACGATGAAGGATCTGATCGTCGACTGTCTGGGCGCGTTTATCATGTCCTTCGTCGGCTATTTGTCGCTGCGTTACAAAACGGGTTTTATTGAAAAGCTGCAGCTGAAATGGCGCAAGGGCGCGATCAACGATAACAAAACGGCGTAGCGGATAAGCGGGCAGTTTGAGAATAACCGGGCAAAAAACAAATTGAGAAAAAGCCTTGAAATAACTCAAGAATGGAATATACTATGGGTGTAGGGACGCTTGAGAAAGCGATACCCGTCAGACACTATCTCTTATTTGAGAAGTGGTGGACAGATAAGCGCTGGACTTCTGGGTGAGATGACACAGCGCTTTTTCTTCTGAGTTCTATAATTTTTAAGATGCAGTCCAGGCTGGTTGTCAGAAGCTGGGCAACCGCCAGAATGTCCCTTATCGTTAAAGAAGACAAAAGTTCCATGAAAAATTTCATAGAAAGCCCCTCCTTTCCAGAGCTGAATAATCCAGCTCGAAAAACAAATGAATCAAAAGAATGATCCATCCAGGACGGGCAGCCGCTTTATCAAAGACCCTACATCTTTAATATTGCGCAAAATTCAAAAAAGCCTCCTGAGAAAATGAAAAAAGTAAAATTACTTTTGAGGTTTAGTAAAACTCTGCAGGGAAGAAATTGATATTCAGTCAGCCTGCAGGCTGACTGAAAAGGATGTGACGGCGGACATGGCTGATTCAGCGGGATTGTGATATACTGGAAGCAAGAGTTAAAACGCAGACCTGAAGGGTCAGGAGGCCGCGGCAATGAGAAGAAAAACAGAGATCCGTACAACACGTTCCAGCGCGGTAAGCAATATTATCGCCGGTATCGCGTTTATCTTATTTGGACTTTTTGTCCCAAACCTGCTTCATCTGGACGGAATGGGGATGGGATTCGGCGGACCTTCCATGAATCCGGCTCTGTTCTTCACCGCCTTCGGCTTGATCGGCGGAATCGCCAGTATTCTCTACGGAGTGATCGCACTGAAGCGGGGCGGTATTGCGGAACATGAGATTGTAACGGAAACGACGGACGAGTCCCGATGGAACTCAGCCTCGGATCCGGCGGAACAATTAAAAAAGCTGAAATCGTTATATGACGACGGAATCTTATCTTCCGCGGAATATGAGATGAAAAAGAAAGAAATTCTGAGCAAAAAGTGGTAGAATAAGAAAGAACAAAAAACCGAGGACAAGAACGAGTAATCCGTGAAAGCTCCGTCAAGAGAAGGTCTGGCCGGTGAAAAGACCAGGGAGCGTCCGGACGAATGCCTCTTGGAGGGCCAGCCTGAAATTCAGTAGGGCGGACGCAGCCGGCGTTAACGGAAGAATGAGCGGAACAGATCATCTCTGTTCAATAAAAGTGGAACCGCGCCTGAAGCGTCTTTTAAATTAGAGATGCTTTTTTTGTGGAAAATCTACGGGTTGACAACGTGGAAAACATTCCGGAAAAGCATCCGCAGTCAAAGGCAATGAATCTGAAACCAAGGAGGAAAAAGTGATGAGTATTCGTCTTTACAACACCCTGTCGGGGAAAATTGAAGAATTTAAGCCGATGAAACCGAATGAGGTCAGCATGTATGTCTGCGGGCCGACGGTGTATAACCATGCCCATATCGGCAACGCCCGGCCGATCATCGTCTTCGATACGCTGCGCCGTTTATTTGAAGCGCAGGGGTACACGGTTAAATACGTGTCCAACTACACGGACGTCGACGATAAGATCATTAAGAAAGCGCATGAGGAAAACGTGGCGGAAGGCGTCGTATCCGCCCGCTATATCGAAGCCTATCAGAAGGTCCGGGACAGTCTGAACACAGAACCGCTGTTCGCGACCCCGCGGGTAACGGAAACGATGGATGAAATCATTCATTTCATTTACGAGCTGGTCAAAACCGGCCATGCCTATCAGGTCGGCGGGGATGTTTATTTCCGCGTCGGCAGCGTGCCGTCCTACGGAAGCTTTTCCAAGCAAAATCTGGAAGACCTGCAGGTCGGGGCGCGGATCGAGGAAAACACAAAAAAGGAAAATCCGCTGGACTTCGCTTTGTGGAAAGAAACGGATATGGGCATCAAATGGCAGTCGCCGTGGGGCGAAGGCCGGCCGGGCTGGCATACGGAATGCGTCGTTATGATCCATAAGGAATTCGGCGATCAGATCGACATTCACGGCGGCGGGATGGATCTGCGCTTTCCGCATCATGAAAATGAAGTCGCTCAGTCGCAGGCGTTGTTCCACAATTCCATTGCGCATTACTGGCTGCACAATGCGATGATCAACATCAACGGTGAAAAAATGTCGAAGTCGCTGGGCAACGTTTCCTGGGCAAAGGACGTCATTGAAAAGCTGGGTGCGGATTTAGTGCGCTGGCTGATGCTGAGCGTGCATTACCGGGGAGAACTGAACTTCTCGGATGAAACGATCGAAACCGCCCGCAAGGAACTGGACAAGGTCAGAACGCCGATGAAACAGGCGTATATCAAGAGTCAGCTGGCGAATGTCACGGTAACCGGGTGCGATGAAGAAGCGGTGAAGCGGTTTATTGACGCGATGAACGATGATCTCAACACGCCGAATGGCTATGCTGAAATTTATGAAACGGTAAAGAAGCTGAATCAGGCGCTGCGTCAGCGTGAAATCCAATGGGATCAGGTCGGCGCGGAAGTCGGCGCTCTGGAAAAGATGCTGGAGGTATTGGGCATCCGATTGCCGAAAGTGATGCTGAGCGAAGGCGACAAGCAGGTGTTCGCGGAATGGAACGCAGCCAAGGCCGCTAAGGACTTTGCCCAGGCGGACGTTAAACGGGCGATTCTGATCGAAAGAGGTCTGATGTAATGCAGCCTAACGAGCTATCCGGAAGCACGCTGGCCTATATCGGCGACGCGGTCTGGTCGCTGCTGGTGCGGGAATACCTGGTTGAGCTGGGCTATGGCCGGGCGAAGGATCTGCAGCGGCTGAGCGTGAACTTTGTCAGCGCCAAGGCGCAGGCGCGGTTTTATGAACAGCTGCATGCCGCCGGGACGTTCAGTGAGGAAGAGGAAGAAATCTTCCGGCGCGGCCGCAACTTTAAAAGCGGCAGCGTCCCCAAGAACACCGACGTGCAGATCTATCGGATTTCAACCGGCTTTGAAGCGCTGACCGGCTGGTGGCATCTGACCGGTCAAACGGCGCGGCTGCGCGAGATTTGGGAACAGGTCAGGCCGACGGTCGGATTGGAATCCAAGCTTACGGCATAAGATTAAAGACAATAAAAAACCAGAATGAAGAAGCGTTCGTCTTTAAGGCAAAAGGGCGAACGTTTTCTGTAGGCAGAACAGGGAAATCATGAAGCCGCAGGGGAGGCGGCCGACGAAAAAAGTAAGACAGAATCGTCAGGGCCTTGATCTTTATCCAGGCTTTGTTGGCTAATTCAATTGCTTTTCCGGGTTTCCCATTGTATAAATAAAGAAGCAGTTTCACGAGGATGAAACGATTTGGAATAAAAATGGGACAATTCCAGGACGAAACAGGAGGTCAAAGTATGGCACAATGGATTTATGGGAAAAACGCAGTAATGCAGATCCTGAAAAGCAAGAAAAAGGTTGAGAAAGCACTCGTGGCGGAAGGGGCAAAGTTTCCGGAGGCGGAAACCTTATTGAAAAACCGCAGAATTCCAACCCAGCGGGTCAGCCGCAAGGAGCTGGATAAGTGCTGCATGGATACGCATCACCAGGGGATCGCGCTGTATTGCGAGGATTACAAAACGGTCAGCGTAGAAGAAATGCTGGAACGCATCCCAAGCGGGAAGCTGGGAACGATCGTCATTCTGGATGAGCTGGAAGATCCGCACAATCTCGGTGCGGTCTTGCGAACCTGCGACGCGGTCGGAGCCGACGGTGTGATCCTGCGCAAGAACCGGTCGGTATCGCTGAATTCAACAGTGGCCAAGGTGTCCACCGGCGCGATTGAAACGGTGCCGGTCGCCATGGTTGCGAATCTGACCCAGACGCTGAAACAGTTGAAAGAAAAGGGATACTGGGTTTACGGTACCGATATGCACAATGCCCAGGATTACCGTCAGCCTGCTTTTGACACGCCGGTGGCGCTGGTGATCGGCTCAGAGGGCAAAGGCATTTCCCGGCTGGTCAAGGAAGAATGCGACGTAATGCTGACGCTGCCGATGGAAGGCACGATCTCCTCGCTGAACGCTTCGGTGGCCTGCGCCGTCTTGCTTTATCAGATTCATGCGAAACGTTTTCCTCTGAAATAACAGGAGGAACAAGGATGACCGAGGAAGTGTACACCGACAATGAATTGTTGTATATGATCCGTCAACAGGACGACTGGGCAGTGGAAAGTCTGCTGAACAAATACAAACCGATGATCTGCGGGATGATTTTCCGGCTGGGACAGTTCGAGAACTGTTCTGTTTCCGGCGACGCGTATAAGGAAGATCTGGAACAGGAAAGCCGGATGATGCTGGTCAGCGCCGCCGACAGCTACCGTGAGGATTATCCCTGCAGCTTTAAGACTTACTTGCAGAATTGCCTGCGGAAACGGCTGCTGACGATATACAGGCACTCACAATGCTCCAGCGACGCCGCGTTTTATGCCTGCGATTCCCTGGATATCATGGTCGGCGAAGACCGGGAGACCTACAGGGCGGATATGCTGGTATCCAACGACCGGTTCTTTGATCCGGTCTACCGTTTCACGCTCAACGAAGCGTCGAAGCAGGTCAAACAGCTGCGCCGCTACTTCACGCCGCGGGAATGGCAGATTCTGTGCCTGTCGCTGGATAACACGTCTTATCAGGACGCTGCTGCGATTTTAAACATTTCCCGGAAGAGTTATGGCAACCAGCTGGGACGGATTCGAAAGAAACTGGACTACATCCTCAGCAAATTTTCGGAAGAGGCTTGAAAAGCCGGCGGGATGGTGCTATAATCCGCTTAAGTTAAGGGTTATTTGACGAGCCCTTTTCTTTATGGTAAAGTGGATTAGCACGGTAAGGAGGGACCTCGATGGCGAAAGAAACAAAAGTGATTCTGACATGCACAGAGTGCCTTTCACGCAACTATGTTACACACCGGAATCCCAAGACGCATAATCAACGTCTTGAACTGATGAAATTTTGTAAAAAATGTGGAAAACATACACTTCATAAAGAAACGAAGTAGGAGGATACAGATATGTTAAAATGGTTTAGTTTCAGCGGTATCTCCAAAGAAGTCAAGCGAATTCGCTGGCCGAAGAAAGAGGAACTGGGCGGAAATTCAATGGAAGTTTTGATCTTCTGCGCATTTTTCGGCGTTTTCTTCGTCGCCTGTGAATTTTTCGTTTCCTTCTTCCTCAAATTAATTGGGATCGGAGCTTAAGATATGACAGAGTCCAAGAAAGAATGGTATGTCGTCAATACGTATGCCGGTCATGAGAATCGGGTCAAGGAAAACCTGCAGCGTCGTGTCGACACGATGGGCATTTCCGATTATCTGTTCCGCATCCTGGTCGCTGAGGAACCGGAGATCGAATACAAAAACGGCAAAAAAGTAGAAAAAATGCACAACCTGTTCCCAGGTTATCTGTTCGTGGAAATGATTATGACGGACGAAGCCTGGTATATTGTCAGAAATACGCCGGGCGTTACCGGATTTATCGGATCCAGCGGCGGCGGAGCGAAGCCGTTCCCGGTTTCCCCGGAAGAAATTGATTCAATCCTGCGCCGTATCGGCATGAGCGACCGCAAGGTCAGCGTCAACTTTACGACGGGCGACCGTGTTAAGATTTTGACCGGACCGTTCAGCGGCATCGAAGGCTCGATCGACGCGATGAACGACGATACCCAGACCGCAACCGTTCTGTGCATTCTGTTCGGCCGGGAAACGCCGACGGAGATCGCCTATAACGATCTGGAAAAAGTTGAACTGTAAATAGGGTAAGAAGCAGTCCTGAGATTCAGGGCTGTTTTTTTATGCTTTTTCGCTGAAAAATCATGAAATCCAAGCCCGAAGCCAAGGCGTTTATCGGCGATAACGGAAGACCTTTTCAATCCTTTCCTCAATCAAAGATCCTCAATGTTCTATTTCCCTGCACGGTCATTCGTGCAAAAGCTCAAACACCAGATTGCACGAATTAACAAAACAGGAAAAGGCTTATGCTAAGATGAGCTTGGGAAGGAGAAAGCTTATGAAACAGAAACAGTTCACCCCATCTCAACGCTGCCGGACGCCGCGTTTTCAAACGGGAACGCCGCAGAGTACCGGGACTTTTAAAATCAAACGCTCTGTGGACGCGGCAAGGCGGCAATCGTGCTGACGCAGCGTCAGCAAGGCCTTCTGCGCTGGCTGGCAGAGAATGGCGGACAATATCATTCGGCGGCGACGCTTGCGGCAGCCCACGGCATCAGCGTGCGCACCGTCAAAAGCGAGATCGCGGCGATCCGCCTGGAAATTAAGCATTCCCCGGCCCTGGAGCTGACGTCGCTGCCCTCCAAGGGCTACCAGCTGATTATTCATGATCCGCCGCAGGCCGCCGCGCTGCTGGACCGCATGCAGAAGACATTGCAGAACACCGCGCTCAATGAACAACCGATCCGGATCAAAACGATTCTGTTGAATCTGCTCGATCATTCAGGCTATGTCCGCAAGCGGAGATTGCAGACCCAGCTGAACATCTCCGATTCCACACTGTACCTGGATTTGAAAGCGGTGCGGAAAATACTGAATAAGTACAATCTGGAGCTGGCGTACCGCTCCGGCAGCGGCTATCGGGTCGAAGGCCGGGAAACGGACAAACGGACCTGTCTGGCCCGGGAAGATATCTATTCGATGATGGAGGAGGCCCACGAAACCCAGGCCAATCTGAAACGCATCACAGACCTGAAGGAACTGCTTGTTGAAATCTTTCTGGAAAATGAATACAAGATCAGCGAAGTGCTGCTGGAGAGTCTGATCCTCCATTTGCTTCTGACACTGCAGCGGATCGAACGGGGCTATTTTATCGAACCCGGCACGACAAAACGCAACGGCGGGGAGAAGGAAACGCGGATCGCGGGCGATATTCTGCGACGCTGCACAAGCGTGCCGGTTTCCCGGCTGAGTGAGGAAATCAACTACCTCGCCGTAAATCTGCGCGGCAAGCGGGACTATGACGACTATTCCGGCGTCTCGGAGGAAATCAACGCCTTCATCATGGATTCACTGGAAAAAATCCACGTCGAATACGGCGTCGACTTCACCCGCAGCATCGATTTAAAAATTGCCCTGGCGCTTCATTTCGTACCGCTGCTTTCGCGCATGCAGAATAACCGGCAGTTAAAAAACGTCCTGCTGACGGAAATCAAGCAGACCTTTCCGTTTGCTTTTGACATCGCGAATTATTTCAGCCTGTTGATCGACGATCATTATCACGTCCGCATCAGTGAAGATGAAGCCGCGTATTTCACGCTGTATTTCAACTACGGGCTGGAGAACATCACGATGAATTCCGAAGGCAAGAAAATTCTGGTCATCAGCCGTCTTAAACCAAGTGAAACGATTCTGCTGCGGCAGAAGATCGATCAATGGTTCCGAAAACAATTGCTTCAGCTGGATTTTGTGAATCCGCTGGACTTAAGCCGGATCGATCCGGGTGCTTATGATGCGCTGTTCACCACGGAAACCAAGGACACCGTCACCCGCGGCGCTGCGGTGCGGATCAGCCTGTTTCCCAGCGAGAAGGATTTTGCCAAGATGAATCTGGCGATCAACGGCTACGACAGCGTCGATTCGATTCTGTCCCGGTTTTCCAGCGATTTGTTCTGGCGCGGGCAAGCGAAGAACCGTCAGGAGATCGTGGCGCGCCTGATCGCGATGGCGTCCCGCTCGTATCATCTGCCGAAGAAATTTGAGGAACTGGTATTGGAACGGGAGAAGCTGAGTTCGACTTATTTCGGCAGTCAGGTCGCGATGCCGCATCCGCTCTATCCGATTACCGCCCAGACGTTCATCGCCGTCGCCGTGCTGGACAAGCCGATCGCCTGGACGGAAGATCAAAAGGTTCGGATCGTCCTGTTAGTGTCCACGGAGATGAACAACCCCAAGGCGTTTCAGCTCTGGCCGTATTTATCCTCGCTGATTTCCAGTCCTCAGCAGATCCATGAAATCCTGCGGGAGAGTACCTATGAAAATTTTATCGCCGTCTTCCGGGCGGCGCTGCTCGACAAATTTTGACTTTGCACGAAGTGACCGTGTAAAGGATAAAACGTTTTCAGGAATCAGGAATGATAGAATGCAGATACAACCGATGATCTGCATTTCCTCATAAAAAAGAAAGGAGGGACAACGTGACAGGCATTCTCATAGCAACCCATCACAATCTGGCCGAGGCTTTTCGCGAAACGGTCGAAATGATCGCCGGTAAGCATGATTTTGTGGAGAGCGTCGGGCTGCGCGCGGGACAGGATCCCGAGGCGTTCGGTCAGCAGATCGCCGACAAGGTCGAACAGTTTCACCAGCGCGGTCATGAAGAAGTGGTGGTGATGCTGGATTTGTTCGGCGGGACGCCGTGCAACCAGACGATCCGGCTTTTGCGCACGTATTCGCTGCAGGTAGTGGTCGGCGTCAATCTGCCGATGATTCTGCAGGCGGTGCTGGCGAACCGCGAAGGCGTGACGGCCAGCCAGCTGATCGCGATGGCCGTGGACAACGGCCGCGGCGGCATCTTTGACGCCGGCGCCCGGATTCAGAGTTTGACAGAGGAGGAATAACAGATGAGTATCGTATTGGCCCGTATCGACGACCGGCTGATTCACGGACAGGTCATGACGTCCTGGCTGAATTATACTGGTGCCAACAAAATCATCGTCATCGACGACGTTACCGCTAACGATTCATTTCTGACGATGATCATCAAAACGCTGGTTCCTGCCAACATTGTGACGCAGGTGACGACGGTGGCCGACAGCGCGGCGGTGATTGCCGGACTGCAGGATCATGACAAAGCGATTATTTTAGCGAAGACCCCGGAAGCCTACGTCCATCTGGCGGACAGCGGCGTTAAGCTGGCGAAGGTCAATATCGGAGGCATGGGGATTAAGCCGGGACGGAAAACGGTCTATAAGAATATCTCGGCCAGCGAAGCGGAAATCGATCAGCTGAAACAGCTGATCCAGCGCGGGATTCTGGTTGAAATTCAGATGGTAGCGGAAGATCCGGCAATAGATTTCAAACGGTTTATTTAATTAGAAGAGGTGATGGATGTGAGTATTTCGTTGTTTCAAGCCTTTCTGATGGGCGTCGTTTATTATCTGGGCATCATCGGAACGCCGTGGACGACCGTCCTCGGTTCAGCCAGCTTGTTTCAGAAGCCGTTAGTAGCGGGGACGTTGGTCGGCCTGATTCTGGGACATCCGGCGGAAGGCGTCATCATCGGCGCGGCGATTCAGCTGCCGTACATCGCGTTTATTTCAGCCGGCGGTACGATTCCATCGGATCCAGGTCTGGCCGGGGTGCTGGGCACGGCGTTTGCGATCGTCGGCAACGTCGATCCGGCAACCGCGATCACGATTGCGATTCCGTTTGGTTTGTTAGGCACAGCGGTCTGGGTACTGCACATGACGATTGACGTCGCGTTTGTCCACATGGCGGATAAAGCGGCTGAGCAGGGCGATCTGAAGAAGGTCTGCTTCCTGCATGTTGTTCCACCGCAGATCGTGGCGTTTGCGATCAGCGTCATTCCGGTCATGCTCGGCGCATATTTCGGTGCGGATTATATGGCGCGCCTGGTTGCGATGTTAAGCAACGACGTGCTGCATGTCCTGCAGGTCATCGGCGGCGTGCTGCCGGCCCTGGGCGTGGCGATGAATCTGCGCTCGATCAGCCGTCCCAACAGTATGGCCTTCTACATGCTCGGCTTTATCTTAAGCGTATATCTCGGATTGGATACGATCGTCATTGCCGTACTGGGCTTCATCATCGCCTGGTTCTACACCCAGCTGCAGAAAGAGAACGGATAGGAGGGAACGATTATGGAACAGAATACAGAACGGAAAACACTGAGTAAAAAGGACGTTGTGAAGTCCTTCTGGCGTTGGACCTTCTTCTCTCACGCCAATTATAACTATGAACGGCTGGCCGGCACGGGCTTCTGCCACGCGATGGCGCCGATCATTGAAAAGCTGTATAAGGACAACCCGGAGGAATACAAGGCGGCGGTCCAGCGGCATATCGAGTTCTATAATACGGAACCGCACTTCGGCGGCGTGATCAACGGCATGGTCATCGCGATGGAAGAAGAACGGGCCAACGGTGCGCCGATTTCCGATGAGGCGATCAACGGCATTAAAACCGGTCTGATGGGACCGTTTGCCGGAATCGGGGATACGCTGTGGCAGGGAACCCTAACGCCGATCCTGCTTTCGATCGGAATCTCGCTGGCGTCCTCCGGCAGTCTGGCCGGTCCGCTGGTCTATGCCGTCTTGATGATGGGGATCATGTTAAGCATCGCGTATTATGTCTGGATGACCGGCTACAAGCTGGGCAAGGAAGGCTTGCAGCGGATTCTGGAAAGCAATCTGATCAAAAAGGTCATCACCGGAGCCAGCGCTCTGGGCGCGATTGTCATGGGTGCGCTGACGGCAGGGTTTGTCAGTGTGTCGACACCGCTGATGATCAACATCCAGGGCGCCGGCATGAGCGTGCAGACGGATATTCTCGACAAGCTGTTCCGCGGCCTGCTTCCGCTGGCGCTGACGCTGGGGACGTTGTATTTATTGAAGAACAAGAAAGTCAAAGCGACGAAAGTCATGGCGCTGCTGATCGTCGTGGCGGCGGCTGGCGCGATCATCGGGATCTTCTGATGCGCGATAATTTAATGACGCTGACCAGCGAGGAACGCAATCCTGCGTCGATGAATCTGCCGCACATGAGCGTCGCGGAATCCACGGCGCTGATGAACCGGGAAGACGAAGCCTGCGCCAAAGCGGTCAGAGAGGTTCTGCCGGAAGTCAACGAAACAATTGAACAGTGCATCGCCGCTTTGCGGCGCGGGGGCCGGATCATCTTTACCGGTGCGGCGCATTCCGGCTATCTGGGCATGCTGGACGCCTACGAGGCCAATGCGACCTTCGGCACCCACGGCGAATTTGTTTCCATTGTGGCGGGCAATTTCACCGATATCATGAAGACCGATGGCAGCGCGGAGGACAGCGCGGAAAACGGCGCGCTGGATTTACAGGCCCGGGAGGTTACGGCTAAGGACTTTGTGATTGGAATCAGCTCATCCGGCCGGACGCCGTATGTCATCGGCGCGCTATCCTGGTGCCAAAAACAGGGGATTCCCTGCGCCGGACTGGTCAATAACAAGCATTCGCTGGTCAGCGAGGTCTGCGATTGGGTCATGGCGCCCACGCCGGGCCCGGAAGTGATTACCGGATCGACGCGGTTAAAGGCGGGAACCTGCCAGAAGATGATCCTGAACATGATCACGACGGTGACGATGGCCCAGCTGGGCAACGTGTATGAGAATCTGATGATCAACGTACCGCCGGTCAGCGACAAGATGCGCGCCCGTCTGGCCTACATTCTGACTCAGGCTGCGGGCTGTACGCTGGAAACGGCGCAGGCGCGGCTGACCGAGTGTAATTATCAGATCAAACCAGCCTTGATCATGGAACTGAAGCAGGTCAGCCGTTGTGAAGCGGAAGCACTGCTTAGCGAAGCGGACGGCAACCTGAATCAAATCTTATAGAAAAAGGGTAAAAGACCAAGCGGGCGGGTAAGAAAAACAAGTAAAACCCACTGGTAAAGCAACGGCGCGAAGAAACAAAATAAATAAGCAAGACAAACAAGCAAATCTGAATTATAAGAAAAGCGAAGCCTGCCGGAATTCCGTCGGTTTCGCTTTTTTCGTTATCCAGTCTTTAAATCAGGATTTTCTCCACCATTCGGTATAACGTCGGCTTCAAGTGATCGATCGACGCCGGCTGTTCCTCGATGATCGAGGTGTAGCAGACTGAGCCGACCAGCTCGACAATCATGTAGATCATCCGGAACGCCTCGTCCCGGTCAAACCGCCGCAGCTGCGGATAATTTAATAATTCCTCCAGGATCTGCGTGATCTCCTCCTGATTGCCTTCGCTGAGATATTCCATCACTAACGGCCAGGAGAAATTCCGCTCGATCAGTTTCAGTACCGCTTTATTCGCTTTGAAATACTCGATGATCGTATCAATGAAGCACAAGACCGCCGGCAGGAAATCCGGGATGTTGCGTTCCTTCGTTTTTGTGTATGCCCGGATGACGATCTGCGAACTGATCTGGATGACAAGGTGTTTCATGATGTCTTCTTTATCATGAAAGTACAGGTAAAACGTGCCTTTGGCAACCTGGGCCCGGCGGACGATATCGTCAATTGTGGTTTTGGCGAAGCCTTTGGTCAGAAAACACTGATACGCGGAATTTAACAGATCGCCTTGCTTCTGTTCTTTCTGTTGTTTTAATGTACGCTGGGCCATAAACTCACTTCCTCTGCCTCATTGTAACATACCTTAAAGCAGTGTCAAATCAAAATGACTAAAAGTCAATCCGTTAGACAAATTGACCGATCCGTCTATTGACCGTCAGTCATTTCAGGGGTATTCTGTCTGACGTAATGACCGATAGTCATTTGAAAGGGAGAGTGATCTGCAGTGAGAAAAATTGCAGAACAGATCGTAAAAAAACGAATTCTGATTCTGGTCTTGGCTACGGTGCTGTTGGTTCCGTCGTTGATCGGCTATATCAACACCCGCATCAATTATGATATTTTGAGCTATTTACCGGATCAGCTGGATTCCATCGAGGGTCAGGACATCCTGGATCAGGAATTCCATTCCGCCAGTATGGCGATTGTTACCGTTGAAAACATGGAGAAGAAACAGGTCGACCGGATCGCGGACAAAATCCGCGCGATCGACGGCGTCCGCGACGCGATGTGGCTGGGGGATTTCTTACAGACCATGCCTTCGGAAATGATTCCGGAAGACCTGCGGGGGATGCTGGATAACGGCGACTGCCAGCTGATGATGGTCACATTTGAAGAAGGCAACGGATCCGACCGGACGCTGAAGGCTGTCGATGAGATTAAATCGCTGATGAATTCCCAGATGTTCTTAGGCGGTCTGGCGGCCGTCATCAACGACACAAAAATGTTGATCGAACAGGAACTGCCGCTGTATGTGGCGGTCGCGGTCGGATTATCCTTAGTCGTTTTATTTCTGGGCTTACGTTACAGTGTGGCGCCGTTCATCTTCTTATTGGGGATCCTGTACGCCGTGCTGTATAACTTCGGAACCAATATTTTCTTAGGCGAGGTTTCCTATATCACCTCCGCTCTGGCGGCGATTCTGCAGCTGGCGGTGTCGATGGACTTCTCGATCTTCTTATTGGAACGCTACGACGAGGAATTGCATAAGGGATTGAAAAGTCAGGAAGCGATGACCGAAGCCGTCGTCAACACCTTTACCGCAATCAGCGCCAGTTCGCTGACCACAATCGCCGGCTTCTTAGCGATGTGCATCATGGATTTGAAGCTGGGCACCGATATGGGCGTCGTCATGGCGAAGGGCGTTGTGCTGGGCGTGTTCTCGGCCGTGGTGATTCTGCCGGCGCTGATTCTGGTCTTCGATAAACCGATTCACAAACATAAGCACAAGGTTTTAATTCCCAAGCTGTCAGGTGTTGCCAACTTTACGACAACCCACTATAAAGGCATTCTGATCGCGGCCGTCGCGCTGTTGATTCCGTTTGCCGCGGCGCAGAAAAAAACCGACGTGTACTACAACCTGCTGGACTCGCTGCCGCAGGATCTGACATCCACCGCCGGCACACAGAAGCTGCGCGATGAATTCGACATGCCGACGACGAACTTCATCCTCGTCAGCGATCAGCTCAGCAGCACGCAGATGGACGCTGTGCTGGAAGCAATTGAAACGACGGACGGGATCAATTCTGTTGCGACGTTAGACCGGTTTTTAGGCGCCGGGATTCCTGAGGACATGCTTCCGGAAAGCATCCGTTCCGTCTTCGACGCCGGCGGATGGAAGATGATCATGGCAAACTCCAGCTACACCTCGGCGACGCACGAACAAAACGCGCAGATCACCGAGCTGGAAAACCGCGTCAAGGCGATCGATCCGACGGCGTTAGTCACCGGGGAGGGCGCGCTGAACCGCGATCTGGTGCTGATCGCCGATCACGATATTCAGATGGTCAACATTGTTTCTATTCTGGCAGTTTTCCTGATCATCGCAATTTCATTTAAGTCGATTAGCGTCCCGATTGTGCTGGTCGCGGCGATTGAAATGGCGATCACGATCAATATGGGCATTCCTTATTTCCAAGGGGAAACGATACCGTTTATCGCCAGCATCGTCATTGGGACGATCCAGCTGGGCGCGACGATCGACTACGCGATTCTGACGATGACGCGCTATCAGGAGGAACGCCGGCGGGGCAAGGAGCGGAAAGCGGCCGTACAGACGGCGGTCTACGCGTGCAGTTCATCGATCCTGACCAGCGGCTTAAGCTTCTTCGCGGCCACCGTAGGCGTGTCGTTGGTTTCCAAAATCGATTTGATCCGCTCGCTGTGCGGCATGTTGGCGCGGGGTGCGCTGATCAGCATGGCGGTCATTCTATTCGTGCTGCCGGCCTTGTTAATGGTCTTCGGCGGCGTTATCGAAAAAACATCATTTCAATTTCTGAATAAAAAAGGAGAGGAATCACGATGAATAAAAAAGGAAGTTGGCTGGCGCTGGCCCTTTCCGGGGTGCTGGCGCTGAATCTGTGCACGCCGGTCCGGGCGGAGGACAAGCCGGACGAAGGTACGAAAAAGGAAGAAACCGTCTATGCCTTCCTGGATTGGCAGGGACAGCTGAAATCCGCGACCGTCAGCGAATGGCTGCATAACGAACAGGGTTTCCGCCAGACAGCGGATCAGAGTATCCTGGAAAATATCAAGAATATCAACGGCGATGATCTGCCTGAACAAAACGGCACGTCGCTGGTATGGAATTCCGACGAGCATGACCTGTATTACCAGGGCACAACGACGGCGGAACTGCCGTTAACGATGGAGGTCAGCTACCAATTCAACGGCAAGACTGTAGATCCGCACGAGATTGTCGGCCAGAGCGGCTCTCTGACGATCACGATCAAGCTGATCAATCATCTGGAAACGACGGAAACGATCAATGGGAAGACGAAATATATTTCCACACTGTTCCCCTGCGCGATTGTCACCGATCTGCCGACCGAAACGTTTAAGGATGTAAAGGCGGAAGACGGATTGATTTTGAACGAATCGAAGAATCAGATCGTCGCCCTGGCCACGGTGTCGGGGATGAGCCAGATGCTGAAGGATTCCGACGTCAGCGCCTTGGATGACGTGAAGGATAAGCTGAAAGATGAGTTTGTGATCACGGCGAATGTGGAAAATTTTGAAATGCCGTCGATTCTTCTGGCTGCGGCCGGGACTTCCAATCTGGAAGACAAGGAGGTCGACCGCAGTGATCTCGATAAGCTGACCGATGGTGTCGATGATCTGAAGGACGCCACGGCGAAGATTTTAGACGGCACGGTGCAGCTGCATGACGCGAATATTGAACTGAACGATAAGATGGGAGAATTCCAGTCAAAATACAAGGAATTCTCGGACGGGTTAAATACCGCCGCCACTTCATCGAAGGAGCTGAAGGAAGGAGCGCAGAAGCTGTCCAACGGCGTTGGTCAGATCCAAACGCAGCTAACGGCAATGCTGCAGAAATACAACCTGACAGACGAACAGCTGATGGGACTGCTTCAACAGCTGAACGGCAGCCTGACGCAGCTGCAGGACGCTTCGGCATTAATGGAACAGCTGGCCGGCAGTATGCAGGCGCTGGCAACGATGCCGCAGGCAACCGGCGATGCGATTCGGGCGGCCGGTCAGAGTGATGCGTTTAACGACACCTGGGCCGGCGTGACCGAACAGGTGAGGGCCGGCGTAAAACAGAATTTACCGCCGGTGAATGTGGAAATCGATCAGAACGCGTTAGTCTCCGCGATTGGCTCTGCGCTGGCGGAACAGGGCGTGGCTGAGGAGCAAATTCCAGCCTTAACTCAGGCGATTGCGGGAAAAGTCGGCGAACAATTGAACTCTCAGCTGGGCGCAGCGCAGGAAATGATCGCGGCCGGCTTAGGCCAGGCAGTGGATGCCGGTGTCGATACGATGAGCAGTTATGGTAAGCAGGCAGCGGTGGGAACGGTCAATCAGATCGCTCAGACCGTGCAGGATACGATGAGTGCCAAGGTTCAGGAAATGGCGGGTTTGATGAGCCAGGCGCAGCAGCTGACGACGGAAATGACGGCGATGATCAACAACATCAACGGCATGATCGAACAGATCGGTGGTGTCGAGGAATTGAAAAACGCACTGGCCGGCTTGCAGCAGCTGCCGGAAGGCTTAAAGGTTTTGAAGGAGGGCACAGATCAGCTGGCGGCCGGAACGGCGGCGATGAATGCCGGGCTGGATAAGCTGAACGGCGCTTCCGGGGATATTACCGACGCAATCAATAAGTTTAAGGACGCGACGCAGGAGCTGGCGGAGAAAACCGGCGAATTGAACGACGGCGTTGACGAATTCAGCCGTGAAGGAATCGACGAGTTAAGCGGGAAAGTCACCGATGCGATGGACGATCTCAACGATGTGCTCGATACCGCGAAAGCAGCGCTGGATCAGTCGAAGGAATACCGCAGCTACGCCGGCGCCGCGGACACGATGGAAACTTCGGTGAAGTTCATCATGAAGACGGATGAAATTAAACTGCCGGAGGAAAAAACAACGGCGGTGGAAACAAAGACGGAAGTTAAGACTTCTTTTTGGGATCGGGTAAAGAATTTATTCCATTAACGGATATGAAAGCTTAAGGAAATACACAAGGAAATCGGACAGCCATGTTCAATTTCCTTTTTTCTTTTCTGTGAGGATTAAAAGGGAAGACTCATGGGGGAAATTGTTCTTCGTTTACCTATGAAATCCGAGGGGCTGTTTAAAAGGCTTTCTTCTTTTTTAGAAAGGGGAAGTGAAGGATGGGACTTGATAACGCCGGCGGAGTCCCGGGAAATCCTGAACTGAATGAAACACTTTTCATAAAAATTTTAATTTCTAGCGATTTATGTCAAATTTCATCAAAATAAACAAGGCTTTTTCAAAAAAATCGCAATATTAGAAGTGAAAGGAGATGAAGAGATGATAAAGGAAGCCTGTCAGGTT
>ERZ1106981.244-NODE-244-length-46023-cov-36.786569_pt1 | contig 46023 bp, 41 predicted proteins | sample MGYA00403692_ERZ1106981 | MGnify/ENA primary metagenome ERZ1106981 (study PRJEB35170, sample SAMEA104062431) | human gut metagenome | biome: human gut; feature: human-associated habitat; material: faeces | place: Denmark | collected 2012-06-22 ... | reverse complement strand
TTGTTTCATTCTTTTCATTTTCTTTTGCCTCTGACGCATCGAAATTCTTAGAATACAAAAAAAGGAGCGTCTGCTCCTCATGCGTCCTCTGTCAGTTTACATTTCAGCTTGTTCAGAATTTTCTTTTCCAGCCGCGACACCTGAACCTGCGAGATCCCCATTTTTTTAGCGATCGCTTCCTGATTATATTCCAATTCATAGCGCAGGTAAATCAGATACTGTTCGCGCTGTTCCAGATGCCCGATCTCCTTTTTCAGCGCCAGCTTCATCGGCACATCTTCGCCATGCCGGTCTTCGACCTTGTCTTCCAGTTTAATCGTCGAACCGTCTTTTTGATAAAACGCCTCGTCCATCGAAGCCAGAAACTGATTCGCTTCCATCGCTAACATGACGTCGTTTTCCTCCACGCCTAAATCCTCGCCGATCTCCCGGTATGTCGGTTCCCGCTGCAGTTTCTGCGCCAGCCGTTCGCGGCTTTTCTGAACCTGCAGGTAACGTTCTTTCAACGAGCGGGAAATTTTCATCTGGCCTTCGTCGCGGAAATAGCGCTTGATCTCGCCGAGAATGATCGGCACGGCATAGGTTGAGAACATCACGTTATAGCTGGTGTCGAAGTTGTTGATCGCCTTCATTAAGCCCAGGCATCCGATTTGAAACAAATCCTGAGCCGAAGAATGCGTCTTGAAACGGTTGACGATCGACCAGACCAGTCCGACGTTGCGCAGCACACACTGTTCCCGGGCCTGTTCGTCGCCCTGCTGGGCCTGATGCAGAAGGTCGAAGAATTCCTGCTGATCATTCATGAAATTGGAGCTGCTTGACAAGCCGGACAGTTGTGCCTTCACCAGGATGAGAACAGATCTCAAATTCGTCGGAGAAGCTCTCCATAATTGTCATCCCCATTCCGGATCGTTCCAGATCCGCGCGCGTCGTGTATAATGGCTGGCGGGCCAGCGTAATGTCTTCGATCCCGACACCCGAATCCTGGACTTCAATCGTAACCCGGTGGGTTTCATCATACGACACGCTGACCCGGACCTGACCTTCCTCCCGACCCTGATAACCATGAATCATACAGTTGACGACCGCTTCGGCCAGGATGGTTTTGATCTCCATGATCTCATCCACGGTCGGATTGAGCGGCATCAGAAAAGCCACGGCGCTGGTGCGGGCGAACGCCTCGTTTTCCAGCTTGGCGTCAAAGCTCAATGTCATCCGGTTCATACATGTACCTCTTTTCTATCGTTCTCCTTTTCCACCCGCATGATCTGAAAGATCCCCGACAAAGCGAACAGCCTGCGGATAGCGGGTGAGATGTTCTTTAAAATCAGCTCGCCCCGATAACTCTGAACCTGATTGTAGCGGGCTAATAAAAAACCGATACCGGTGCTGTCGATAAAGGTCACGTCCTTGAAATCAAATTTCACCACGGGCGCCTGGACCCGATCTATTTCACGGATTACGTCGGCCTTGATCTTGAGAATCGACAAATTGTCCAGATCCCCGCAGAAGGCGAAGATCAAAGCATCGTCCTGTTGAATGCACTTCATACTGCATCCTCCTTTCCTCTTCATTGTAATGGAAGCCCTTTTTGTTGTGGAAATATCCGCTAAAACAAGTGTTTTTGCGACATTCTTTTCATAGTGCGCCGGGGTGCAGGTAAACGTTTTCCAACGTAAAAAAGCCGCGGAGAAAGCAGCGGCTTCATCGGGATAGTTCATCATTTTTAGGCGTTTATCCCGGACTACGGGTCATGTCGCAAATTGTCAGAACAACAGTTTTTTCCAGGTTTTCAAAAGAATATCAATGAAATCCAGCGGCATGATCGCTTCTTCCGCCACCAGATCCTGGCCGATCTGCGTTCCGTCCTCAAAGTGCAGAATCACCCGGCCGACCGTTTCGCCGGCTTGGATCGGCGCTTTTTTCTTATCCAGCACAATCTCGGTATTGATCAAGGCAGACTGGGCGCCTTGGGCGACGATGTGGCCGATCGCCTCTTTGGTAACCAGACGGACCTCGTCCGGCTTGCCGTTATCGACCTTGATCGTCGTTACCGGCGTGCCTTTTTCCATTTCGATCTGATAGCCGTAGGTGCTGAATCCATAATCCAAAAGTGCGGAAGCTTCGCTGTTGCGGACATCGCGCGTCGGCTCGCCCATCGCGACGCCGATCAGACGCAGCCCGTCGCGTTTGGCCGTCACCGTGATGCAGTACATCGACTGGGTTGTGTAGCCGGTCTTCAGGCCGTCCATCCCCTGATAGGTACGGATCAGCTTGTTCGTGTTGACCAGCCAGAATTTGTTTTCCGTATCGGCCCGGATATAGTCGTCATACGTCGAGGTAAAGCGCAGGATATCGTCCTGACCTTCCTGGATCAGCGCCCGGCCGATCGCTGCCATATCCTTGGCGCAGGAGTAATGGTTATCGTCATGCAGGCCGGTGGCATTGACGAAATGGGTTTGTTCCAAGCCCAGCTGTTCCGCTTTTTCATTCATCATCGCGGCAAAGTTCTCCTCGCTGCCGCCGACCTTTTCCGCTAATGCGACGATCGCGTCGTTGGCGCTGGCAACCGTCGAAGCCTTATACAGGTCTTCCACTGTCATGACCTCGCCGGTTTCCAGAAAAATCTGCGAGCCGCCCATCGAAGAAGCATGCGCGGAAGCCGTTACTTCGGTATCCCAGCTCAGCTTGCCGTTATGGATCGCCTCCACCACCAGAAGCAAGCTCATCATTTTGGTCATCGACGCCGGATACAGCTTCGCGGACGAATTTTTTTCATACAAGATCTGCCCGGTTTCATAGTCAATCAAGATCGCCGCTTTCGCCGACGGCGTTAAATCGACGCCCTGCGAGGTCGTCGCGTGGACGGAAACAAGAAATAAGGACAGCGCAATTACGATACTGGCAAGTTTTTTCATATCGACACCTCATTACCAGTGTATGGGGAAGTGTCCAAAATATGAAAAAAGGCAGCTTGTTTTCTGCCTGATTTCTATGATTTGTTTTCTGTCGCAGGCTTGCACCAGCAATCCATCCATGCGGTAATCTCCTGAAGCCGGCGCACGCGGTGGGATGGTTTGCCAATCCGGCTCAGGCCGTGGCTTTCTCCCTTAAACAGGCACATCCGGGCTTCGACGCCGTGATGCACCAGCGCGTTGTACATCTGCATGCCCTCCTGAAGCAGACAGCGGTAATCTTCAAACGAATGGATGAACAGCGTCGGCGTCTTAGCTTTATCCGCAAACTGCAGCGGCGACTGATCCCAGACCTTCTGCACGTCGCTCCACGGGTCAGCGTCCATCTGATCGTTGTCAAAGGTAAAGCCGATGTCGGCGTAACAGATTAAGGAAACCCAGTTGGCGATGCTGCGCTGGCTGGCCGCGGCCGCAAAGCGGTCGGTATGGCCGATCATCCAGTTGGTCATATAACCGCCATAGCTGCCGCCGGTTACGCCGATTCGTTCAGCGTCAATCGCCGGATACGCCGCCAGCACGGCGTCGGTAAAGCTCATCAGATCATCATAGTCGATCGTTCCGTACAGCCCGCGCAGTTCGGCAAACGCATTGCCCTTGCCGTTGGAGCCGCGGGGATTGCAGAACATCACGAAATATCCCTCGCTGGCCCAGAACTGCATCTCATGGAAAAACACCGGACCATACGCGGCCTTCGGTCCGCCGTGAATATTGAGAATCGCCGGATATTTTTGATTGGGATCATAGTCCTTCGGCTTCAGCACCCAGCCGTCAACCTGGAACTCGCCGGCCGGTATGCTCAGCGGCTCCGGTTCAGCGACGTAACAATCCGCCAGCACCGCTTCGTTGAAGGCGGTCATTGGACGCAGCTCATTTGTTTTCAGATCGAAACAAACCAGCTCCGGCAGCTTCTGCCCCAGCATCGCGATCAGCCACAGCTTTTCGTCAGTCACGGCCAGCGCCTGAATGGAGCCGTCCAGCTGCATGACCGTGCGCCAGGTACCATCCGCTTTCAGACAGCGGACTTCATCGAAGACTCCAAGCGTATGCACCATGAACAATCCGTCCGGGCGCATCTGCGTCTGTTTTCCCGAACCGTATTGACAATCGCTGCCCAGCGCGCTGCCTAAGCTTTCTTCATTTTCCGCTAACAGTTCCCGTTTTCCGGTATGGGCGTCAAGCGTATAGAAAAACGGATTTTCAACCGCTCCATAGCGTTTCTGATCGCTCATCGCTGCCAGAATCTGCATCTCGGACAGCCATTGAATCTCGGATATAGCAAACTGTCCCGGCTCCAGCAGGCAATCGGATTCCAGCGTGTCCAAATCAATCCGGTACAGCCCTTCCTTCGGCTGCCGCACTTTGACAAACGGCGCGCCGGAAATCGCTAAATGGTTGTGATCCGGACTGACAACCGCGCGGGAAACGTGAAACTGCGGCTCGCACAGCGGTTTTAATTCATTCCGGGCTTCGTCATAGAGAAACAGCCGGCTGCGCAGGCCATTGGTATAGCCGGCTCCGTCCTGATAGTACGGCTGTTCGCTGACGATCTGATAGTCCGCCTCCGCTTTACGCCGCTGATGCACGGCTTCGCGCTCCGCTTCGCTCATTTGCCAATAATCCGCCGCCGTCAGATCAATCTGGGCAGTCAAAACATAAAGTTCCTTTTTGACCGGAACGATCTGCCGGACTTTCAGCGGCAGCGTGAAGGCTTTGACCGCCTCCCCGCCGTCGGTGCGGATCCGGTAAAACGTTGTCGATTCGGTTTCCGGTTGCGGCGTTTCACCGCGGTTAGAAATAAACAGGAGCGTCTTTTCATCATCCCAGACAAACAGGCTCTCATTGCCGGAGGTCAGCTGTTTCGGCTGGGCATGATCGAGCACAAACAGCTGGCCGGTGTACGCATCATTTTCAATCTGCGTCCGCACCCAGGCCGGCTGACCGGCCGGCGACAGCGCCAGCGCGGAAAGAAACTGCACGCGCTGGAAATGGTCGACCGTAATTTTATTCATGATCTGTCTCCTTTAAATAATGATCGAACCAATCGGTCATCTCGCGCAGCCGGCGCACGCGGTGATGGCGTTTGCCGATCCGGCTCAGACCGTGGCTTTCACCTTTAAACAGGCACATCCGCGCTTCCACCCCATGATGGACGATCGCATTGTACATCTGCATGCCCTCCTGAATCGGACAGCTGTAATCTTCAAAGGAATGGATAAAAACCGTTGGCGTTTTCACTTTATCCGCAAACTGCAGCGGCGACTGATCCCAGATTTTTAACATGCCCTTCCACGGATCGGCATCCATCTGATCGATATCGAAGGTGAAGCCGCAGTCGTCCGTGCCGATCATCGACACCCAGTTGGCAATGCTGCGCTGGCTGGCCGCCGCCTTGAAGCGATCGGTATGGCCGATGATCCAGTTGGTCATATAGCCGCCGTAGCTGCCGCCGGTCACGCCCAAGCGCCGCGTATCGATCTGCGGCACACGGTATAACACGGCGTCGGTAAAGGCCATCAGATCCTCATAGTCGATCTGCCCATAGCGGCCGCGCAGATCGGCAAACCGGTCGCCCTTACCGTCGGAACCGGTCGGGTTGCAGAAAAAGACGATATAGCCCTGCGCCGCCCAAAACTGCATTTCATGGAAGAACACCTCGCCATACGCCGTTTTCGGTCCGCCATGAATATCCAGAATCGCGGGGTAAGTGCGTTTCTCATCAAAGTCCGCCGGCTTCAGAATCCAGCCGTCCAGCTCATAACTGCCGCGGCTGACCATGAAATGCTCCGGCTTGGCAATCTCGGTTTCCGCCAACAGCTCATCATGAAAATGCGTGAGCTGCCGGGTCGTTTTCGTTTCCGGATCCCAGCTGTAAAGCTCCTGCAGCTTCTGATCCTGTAAGCCGATCAGCCACAGCTGACCATTGACCGTTTCAATCGCCTGAATCGCTCCCGGCCAGCTTAAAACCGCTTCGCTGCCGCGTTCATCAATCCGCAGAACCTCGTCCGCATATCGATCAGTATGCACAGCCAGTACGGCCTCGTCGGAAAACAAGACCTGACGGCCGGAGCCGTAAATGATGTCGGTCATGACCGCGCTAGAGCCGATGTGGTTTTCCGTATCCAGCAGGCAGCTGATTTTATTTGTTTCTAAATCCAGCTGATAGAGCTTTGGATTTTCCGTCGTTCCAAACGTTTTATTTTCGGACGCGAAGAAAACCGCCTGCCCCCGACGCCAGCCGATCTGGCGGATCCGCATCCGCCCCTGCTCGATCAACCACCGGCGCTGATTCGCACCCAGGTCCAGGCAGACCAATCCATCCTGTTCCCCGCGTACAACCTCAAATTTTTTCACGCTCATTAAAACCCGGCCGTCCGCAGCGGCGAACTGGCTGACGGATTCGAGCGGTTCGCTCAGAGCTTCTATTTTCCCATCACACAAATTAACGCGGAACAGACGGCTGCGGGTACCCTCGATAAAGCCGCTGCCATCCAGCACAAACGGCGATTCCGTAACGACCTGATAGTCTTCCTCCGCCTTGCGCCGGTCAATAACAACCTGACGTTCTTTTTCTGTCAAGAACGCAAAATCCGGGCAGTCCTTGCGCACCTCCGCCCTCACTAACAATTCCTGTTCATTCAGCTTCTCCATCTGTTCAATCGCCAGCGGCAGACTGATCAGCGGCCGGGCTTCCCCGCCCCGAATATCAATGCGGTACAGATCGGTCTGTTCGCCATACGGCGAGCTGTCCTTCTGCCCCATCCGGCGCCGGGCGGAAAACAGAATCGTCTGATCATCCTCCCACACATAATCCATGACGCCCTCGCTGGTTAACCGCGCGGTATGATCGCCATCGCAGAGATACAGACTTTTCGCATAGCCCTCATCGCGGCACTGACATTCAAGAAAGGCGGCGCGGCGTCCATCCGGACTTGCTTTCAGATTCGATAAGAAATGCGCCTGATCAAAAAAATCAATCGTTACTTTATTCATGGGATTATTTCTCCTCCTGCTTACAAAAACGGTTCATCCAGTCGGTAATTTCCTGCAGCCGGCGGATCCGGTGCAGCGGTTTGCCGCCGCGGCTGAGGCCATGGCTTTCGCCTTTGAACAGACACATCCGGGCTTCCACTCCATGATGGACGATCGCGTTGTACATCTGCATGCCCTCCTGAATCGGACAGCGGTAGTCTTCAAACGAATGGATAAACAGCGTCGGGGTAACGCACTGGTCTGCGGCCTTCAGCGGCGACTGGTCCCAGATCTTGTTCACGTCGCTCCACGGCGTGGCGTCCATCTGATCGTTGCCGAAGGAGAAGCCGATATCGGACACCATGTTTTCCGAGACCCAGTTGGAAATCGAACGCTGCGAAGCTGCGCAGGCAAACCGGTCGGTATGGCCGATAATCCAGTTGGTCATATAGCCGCCGTAGCTGCCGCCCGTCACACCGATTCGCTTTGCGTCAATCTGCGGATAGGCTTTCAGCACAGCATCGGTAAACTGCATGAAATCGTCGAAATCGATCGTACCGAATTTTCCGCGCAGATCGGCGAACGCGTCGCCGCGGCCGTCAGAGCCATGGACGTTGCAGAAGAAGACGAAGTAGCCTTCGTTTGCCCACAGCTGCATTTCATGATAGAACACCGGTCCGTAAGATGCCCGCGGTCCGCCGTGGATATCCAGAATCGCCGGATATTTTTTCGAGGGATCATAGTCCTTCGGTTCCAGTACCCAGCCCCAAAGTAGATCCGGAGTTTGCGCATAGTCCAGCCGCTTCGGCTTCGCTACATAACATTCCGCCAGCGACGCATCGTTAAAATGCGAGCGCTGCACGCATTCCCCCGTCTTTAAGTCTGCTTCATAAATTTCCTGCAGCTTCATGTCTTTCATCGCGATCAAATAGGCCGTATCTCCCTGCAGATCAAAACCGAAGATCGCTCCGTCAAACGGCAGCGCCTCCGTCCGGCGTCCCTGACTGTCAAAGCGAAACAGCGGCGTATGATCGGCATCGGTCATCACGGCATAGAAATCCGCGCCCGCCATCTTCTTCATCGCGCTGCCGCCAAACGCGCAGTCTGTGCCGACAGCGTTGCCAAACGTCGCGTCGTTGTCGTTAAACAGCGTCCGGGCCTTGGTCTGCGGATCAATTAAATATAGTTTCGGCGTTTCACCCGCGCCATATTTCTCGCCATCGCTCATTGCGGTCAGAATCGCACCGCAGTACCCCTGGGCGAAGCTGATCTTCATCTGGCCCGGTTCGATCAGGCAGTCGATCGTTTTCGTCGTGAGATCCAGCCGGTACAGTCCGTCCTTGACTTCTTTGACAGCCGTGAAATCCGCACCCCAGAAAACAACCTGATTGGTTTCCGCTTCCAGCTCCAGTCCGGATACCGCGAACGTCGGCGCTGTTAAAAAGTCTACAGATCCCTGCTTCGGATCCCAGACTGCCAGGCGGCTGCGCAGTCCGTTGGTAAATCCGGCGCCGTCAAAATAATACGGTGCTTCACTCACGATCTGATAATCCTGTTCTTCTTTTTTCTTCTTTAACAACGCCTGCTTTTCCTGTTCCGGCAGCTCAGCCATGTGGGAATAGTCAAGATGATAGCGGATCGTCAGAAGCAGCCGGCCGTCCTTCATCCGTTTAAAACCGGTGACCGTATAAGGAATCGTCATCGCCTTCCGCGCTTCGCCCTGATGAATATTCAGCCGGTAAAAAGCCGTGCGCTCCTCGCCTGCAGCCAGCGCTTCTTTATCCTTCGAATCCCGCAGGGAAGCAAACAACAGCGTTTCCTCATCTTCCCAGATAAAATTGGATTCGTTAAACGAAGTCAGCTGCCGGACCTGCCCGTCCTCCAGCAGCCACAGGTGGTTGTCATACCCATTTTCGCCGTTGGCCTGCGTCACCACAAACGCCGCGGTGCCGGGTTTCGGTCCGGCTTGAAGATTGGAACAAAAGCGATATTCCGTGAATTGATCTAAGCGGATTTTTTTCATGTTTTTACCCCCAAAATATGGTATTAGTATAGCATGTTTGATTCTGATTTTCCGCTGGTTTTCACTTTTTCCTCATCTTCTTTCAAATTCTTTCATTTTTGTTACATTCGCTGATTCGATTTGTTCATGATTTTCTTTCTTCCTCCTCCATGATAAAATAGAATCAACCTATGCCCTCGGAAAATAAATGATAGTCAATTTATCTGAATTCAGAAAAGAGGTATGTTTATGAAATCATTCAAGCGTTTCATCTTTGCCTTTTGCTTATTGTTGATCGTCAGTGCCTGCAGTAAAAACATAAGTCCGTTGGGAGCGGAAATTTCAAAGCATCCTGCCCCGATGACCCTGGATGAAGAACAGCTGTCCACATTAGGCGGATCGGATCAGGATAACTATTATATTTTATTTTGCAGCGCCAGCGACATCGTTGCGGGATGCCCGGTGATGCTGGAAAAGATTGCCGAAACAACGTTGTCCGCGCCTGCGGCAATCTATGTTCTGGATATGGATCCAATTCTGGCCTTTACCCGGATTCCTGATACCGATCCCCAGCATGATCAAAAATTCGAGGAAGGTATCGAGACTTCCTCCGATTTCTTTGCTAAACAGCGCCTGCGCAGCGTGCCTACTCTCCAGCACCGAATAAATAAAAAAATTGTCGATTCCTTCGAGATTTTAAATACGGAGAACACGCTCGAAGATCTCCCGAAATGGCTTGCTTCCCAACCTCATGAAAAAGACTAAACCAACGTGTTGCGAGCTTTAACTCAAATTTAAATCAAGATAAAAATAGCAGGGAGTATAAAGCTTTATACCGCCTGCTTCTTTACTATTAATCTGCTGAACTTAGCCTGAACCGAGTATAAGCCATACTTCAGACCTTCCCTTTAGTCTTTTCTTTTACATTCATTCACCCAGGCAGATACTTCCTATATCTGTCTGGAATTCGGACAGATTCTATTTTTACGAATGCAGGTGTTCCAGAGAACGGTCTAATTAGAGTTTCGCCTGTTGACTGTCGCCTTGGTTCTCAAACATCTTGGAGATCAGAAATTCTGCTTTCGCTTTTTCTTCGCCCTCCAGCTGATCCGGTCTGGCCAGATCTTCATCCAGATCCGCGTACGAATGATCGATCATCACGGCGTAATATTTCTGTGTTTCAGCTTTTAATGTTTCCGAACAGGTCGCTAAATTCAAAAGCCGGTTGCCGTACTGCTTAACCTTCGCAATGTCCGAGCATGCGACATAATAATAGAACGCATTGTAATAAACCGCTTCCTTCTGCTTGTCATTCAGCCTGCACTGATCAAAATCAGCGAACCGCCGGTCAATCTCAGCCGGATCTTGCTTAACCAACGCCGCGTTTAATTTCATAAAGTCAATATTAAACGGATCGAAGACAAACTGCGCCGACCGTTTTTCAATCAGCCGGTCGAATTGATCAAAATCCCGTGTCATCAGACAGCTTGACAGTTCTCCGGCCAGCCGGCTGCGTAGCCGCTTCGGGATGACGATCGACAATGCAAACAGAAACAGAATGACAAGGATAATCCATAATTCAAACATGACTTTCCCCGGCAAAAGAAGCTCGCTTTTGCTTTTCCTTTCCCATGAAGATTTCACGGATCAACGATCGCGACAAAATTACCGCTGTCAGCACCGTAATCCAATCGGCACCGGGCTGCGCGTAGAAAACACCGGTCTCACCCAGCGTCCTGTAAAGCAGAAGCAGCAGCGGAACATAGATGATTCCCTGGCGGAACAACGACAGAATCATCGATTCCCGCCCCTTTCCGGCCGCCTGCAGCGTGATCGTGAAAATATAATAAATCGAATATACTGGCAGCGACCAATTATACGCCTTCAGATACTGAGCGCCATAACTCTGCGCCGCCTGCCCGGTTGTAAAGACCGAAACAAACGCCGGGGCAAACAACGCGACTAATCCGATTGCGATCAGGCTATAACCCGTCAACACCTTGAGATTCCAGACGATCGCGTCCCATAGCCTTTGGTAGTCCTTCGCGCCATAAGTAAATGAGGCTAGCGGCAGATAGCCGTTCGCTACACCCTGAATAAAGAAATTGACGAAATACATCGTAAACTTGCCGACGTTGCAGCCGGCGGCGAAGTCGACGCCATAAGTGAACACAACCTTGGTAAAAACCAGAATCGCCGCGCTGGACATCAGGTTCCGCACATAAACCGCAAAGCCGACGGAGAAGATCTCGCGGATGATCGGCCAGTCGATATGAAAATCAAACAGCTTCCAATGCAGCGCTGTCTGTTTCGACGATAACCGCCGCAGACACAGCACCAACGCCGCAAACTGCGCCGCCGCGCTGGCAATTGCCGCGCCCACAATGCCAAGACCCAGGCCGAAATCAAACATTAAAAACGGATCGAGAAGGATATTCAGAAGCACGCTGAGGGCCATGACCACCATCGGATACTTCACATCGCCGACAGACCGGAACAACTGGATGCACGCGGTATACAACGAGGTACAGACCGCGAACAAGATCATGATCAGCCCATACGCCTGCCCATAACCAAGCACAGCCGGATCCTGGGTCTGCCAACGGAGATACGGATTCAGAAGTAACAGCGCCGCTAAGGTGAACACAACTGAAAACACAGCTGTAAATGTGATCGTCGTGCGGACGATTTCAGCCGCTGCATCTTCCTGCTTCGCGCCTAACTGCCGGCCCAGATAGCTCGCCGCGCCAATGCCGGCCGCTTCGCCAATCTTGGAAATCAGCAGCGTCAGCGTCGCCGACAACGAAATGGATGCCAGCATCGCCGTGTTGTTCAGCCGGCCGATAAAAAAAGAATTGATCAGCTCATAAATCAGCGAGATAACAGAAACCATGACCGCCGGAACGGCGAGCTTGATCATCGCCGTCCCGATCTTTTCATGGGCTAGTAAATAGGTGTCAGCTTTCATGCGATCGCCTGTTTTTTCCTGCTTGCAGGCTAAGCGACCCGGTGCGTTTTCAGGAATTCCTGATTGAACACGTCGCCTTCCTTCTGCCGGTCATAAACGCAGCGGCCCTCGCTGAACGTATACAGACAGCGGTATTGATCGTCGATTACGATCAGATCGGCATCCTTTCCGGCTTCCAGCACGCCCTTATCAGAATAGCCGTAAACCAGCGCCGGGTTGCGGCTGGCCATCCGCACCGCGTATTTCATCCCGATTCCGACGTTTTCAACCAGGTTCTCAATGCCTTTCAGCACCGGCATTGTCGATCCGCACAGCCGTCCGGTATCGGAAAGGCAATAGCCGTCCGGCGTGATATTGACGTCCGGGAAGCCTTCCATCATCCGGAATTTTCCGACCGGCGCACCCGACAGATTCGAGCAGTCCGACACCATCAGAAAGTGATTAAACGGATCGCGCTTCATCCTGAACATCAATTCCAGCATCGCGTTGCAGATATGCTTGCCATCGCAGATCACTTCATTATAAAGCTCATCGTTCAGCAGACAGGCGCCCAATCCGCCCATGTTGCGGTGATGGATGCCGCTCATGACGTTCGCAGTGTGCGTCGAAACGGTGATGCCCCAGCTGAACGCTTCGTTAGCTTCCTCCAGCATCATATTACTGTGAGCGAAAGCCACCCGCACGCCCTCACGAGTCAAATACTCGATCGCTTCGCGGGCCTTAGGCAGCTCCGGTGCGATCGCGAACAATTTCAGCTTGCCGTGTGCTTTCGCGACGTTTTGTTTCAGCTCGTCCAGATCGATATCCGGATGTCCGGTATCCATGCCCTTTTCACCGACGCGGTTGAGATATGGGCCTTCGGAATGGATACCCAGCACCTTTGCTCCGTCTACATCTTCCTCCGCAAGCTTTGCGACCGTTTCAAAGCCGGCGAAATCCGTTGTCGGCAGTACGCCGGTCACGCCCTGAGAGGCCAGTCCCTTTAAATATCCACGCAGTTCCTTTTCGATGTCGCCCTCAAAGCCCATTGCGCCATAGCCCAGCGTTCCATGGTTATGCGTATCGATAATCCCCGGCAGAATCCGGTTGTCCTGAACGTCCAAATCGACTGTAACAGGACTGTGAACATCCAGAAGCTCAACGATCTTTCCATGCTCCAGATGCAGGATTCCGCTGACGCAGCCCTGCGGTGTAACGATTCTCGTCGATTGAATATACATGATTTTCTCCCTTCTAAAACGCGGATTCTTTATTTTTCAGCGTTTTTGATCAAGCCCTGCTTCATGATTTCCGCTACGTCGTAATAGTCGATGAGTTCGACATGATTTTCTTCAACGAACGCCTTCATTCGTGGCGAAGTGACGAATTCCAGATCCTTGCACCGCTCGATCGACAACGACGTCTGACTGAACAGGTCGGCGTCGACATACCCCGGATGCCCCCCGGCCAGAACATACTCATGTTTTAAAAGCTCGTCTTGATATTTCAGGAATTTTCCCAGCGGATCTTTTTTCAGCTGCGCTTGAGGGTCAAAGACTTTCGATACCGACGCGTTGGTTTTCTCGTCTTCTTCCTCCGGCAATGAGAAGGTCGTAAACGCCATCTGCATAAAATCAAAGGCAAACGGCAGGTCTTCATCCTCAGCAATTTTACGCATCGCTTTGAGCATCGTTTCCGCAACAATCGAATGGCCGTTTAAATAGCCTGGCTTGCGTCCGGTCAGCTCGATAAAGCGGTCGTACTGTGCTTTGATCTCCGTATAGACTTCGTCGTAAGGGAATAATTCCCCGCGGCCTTCCTCACTTTGCCAGCGGGGATCATGAATCCGGATATTCGAACGGATCAGGCGTCCGTTTTCATCAACGAGATGCGGAATTTTCTCAGCCGGCGCACAGGATGGCCCGGCAACGAGATTGAAGTCAATGCCGAAGCAGAAATCGGGTCTTTCCTTGATGAACTGCGCGGCCCACGGCGCAATTTCCATATTGGTAAACATCCCGGTGCATGTCAGGATGCCGTTGTCGATCGCTTCAATAATGCCGTAGGTTACGCCTTTGGTAAAACCGTAATCGTCGCCTTGAACTAATAATTTCATTGTTTTCTCCTCCTAAATTAAATCAGCATAGCTGATCAGCTCAACCTGGTGTTCTTCGATCCATTGCTTCAACACCGGCGAAAGAACCATTTCCAGATCCCGGCAGCGTTCGATTGACAGCGAGGTCTGGCTGAACAGCGCCGCGTCGACATAGCCTGGATGACCGCCCGCAAACACATATTCCTGTTTCAGATAATCATCGGCATGATCCATAAAATACTGCAGCGGATTGCGGTTCACCTGACGGGCCAGATCAAAGATTTTCTTCGTCGTCGCTTCATTGCCGCCAATATCTACCGCCCAGGCAAAATGAAACTGTTCGAGAATATCGTTGGTATACGGCAGCGCTTCTTCTCTGGCCAACTGCCGGATCGCCGCCGTCAGATTTTCATGGTTAATGGAATGGCCGTTGAGATAGCCCGGCTTTTTCCCAACCAGCTTTACATAGCGGTCAAACTGCGCGCGGATTTCCAAATAACATTCTTCAAAGGGAAACATCGCGCGCCGGCCGACTTCACTCTGCCAACGTGGATCCCGGACCGTTATGCCGGAACGAATAAAGTTTCCGGCGACGTCGACAAAATGCGGGATTTGGCGCGGATCCGCGCAGCACGGTCCGGTCACCAGATTGAAGTCGATATCCGGCCGGGCGCGCATCTGCGCAGCCGCCCATTCCGCATCCGGCATATTAACAAATAAGCCGCTGCAGGTTAATACGCCATGGTCGATGCCTTCCAGCATCCCCAACGTCACGCCTTTCGTAAAACCATAATCGTCGCCTTGAACAAGCAATTTCATAAGGCTAGGCCTCCTTCTCTTCTATTGTAAGCCTGAATCTTCTAAACCCTAAGACTAAAATAACATGAGCTCTGTTTTTAAACGTTTTCTCCCTGCGTGTTTGAGAAAAGAACAGAGCGTTCGGAATTGTCTGGGAAAGGTACACCCCTGAACCCGCTGCGCTCTGTTCTGTCAAACTAGAAGATATGGATTAAAGCGCCGGCTAAACCGATGACCATCGTCAATAAAATCAGGTTGATTGGCTTCCAGCCCTTTTTAATCAGCGCGACATAGCCGAATAACAGCGCGATGCTCATAAAACCCGGAAAAATCGCGTCGAGCACCGGCGCGACTTCCAACGTTGCCGGACCGATATGCAAGATCAGATTCAACGGAACATACACCATCTGTGCCGTCATCGCGCCGACCATCATGATTCCCAGAATGGAAGCGGCCTTGGTAAAGCTGGCCATCAAGCCGGTGCTGAACATCATGTCGATAAAAGCCGTGCCATAGGTGTAGCCCAGCCGGCAGAACCACATTTTAACTACCGACTGCGGCACGCCGTAAATCAGGATAAACATCACCATGCCCAGGATATTCCCCTGCTGCGCCAGACCAATGCCGATGCCGGCGGCAATGATGCGCAAACAGTTGAAGAACAGGTTATCGAACATCCCCGCGGTCGGGCCCATCAGCGCGGACTTGACGCTGGAGATGGTCTCGCCGTCAACTGAACCTTTTTCCTTCTTTTCCTTTTCCATCGCCCAGGCCAGGCCGACAATGAAGGAGAATGGGACGGCGTGGGTGTTGAAAAACTGTTGATGGCGGGTATAGGCTTCCTTTTTCCCTTCCGGATCGTCCTTATAAATTTCTTCAATCGCCGGAATTAACGAGAATGTAAACCCATTGCCTTCCATATTGACCATCGTAGCGGCCAAAAAGCAGGTATGCGAGCGAATCTCCACTTTGCGGAGCAGCTTTTTTTCATCAGCGCTGATCATCATGTTCTTCATCAGAAAAATTCCTCCTCCTCTTTGCTTTCCGGTTTTCCTTTATTTTCAATAATTTTCTTTTCCAACAGGAAGATCGTGATTGCCACGGCGGCGCCGATGACGGCGACGGCCACGGTATCCAGACTGACGTATTTGACTAAAACGAAGCCGACGAAAAACCAGATGACCGTTTCTTTATTCATGATCTGCGACGTCAGAATCGCAAAGCCGACGGCCAGCGCCATAGAACTGACCGCACCCAAGCCGGTCATGACCCATGCCGGCAGCGAAGCGATTGCCAGCTGCAGCGCATCGACGCCGAAGTAAATGCAGCCGAACAGAATGACCGTATTGATCAACGGCGAAATAAACGTAAAGACCCAGACCGCAATTTCATACTGCTTGATTTTATTATCCTGCAATAATTTTGTAAAAAAGCCCTGAATCGGTGAGAACAACCCATACGGAAGCATCGTGACGGACGCTAAGACCGTACCGATTGGCATCGCGATCGCCACTGCCGATTCAATATCAGCGCCGGTCAGAATGACGAATGCCGTAGCGACGTAGCTGGTTGTCGTCGCGTCGGCCGGAATCGAACCGCCGATTGCTGAAATGCCCATGAACAACGATTCCAGCGAAGCGCCAAGAATACAGCCGGTCGTCACATCGCCTAAGAGAATGCCGACCAGCGGACAGACGACAATCGGCCGCGTCAGGGCCTGCCAGCCCAGCGCCGCGGTATCTAAAATTCCTAAAAGCCAGTAAAGAAGGCTGAGTTTTAATGCAGCGATTAACATGAAAATTCCCCTTTTCTATTTTTTCAAAATTGACGAAACCTTGATTGCGGAAACGTCCGGCGTTACCTGCAGAACGAAATCCTCGACTTTCTCGTTGACTTTCGCGAGAATCGCTTTTTCATCTTCCGATAATGCGACAAACTGGGAAACCATTTCCCGCTGTTTACCATCGCTGGCTTCCAGCAACCCCCAGTTCCCGATATTCACGCGATGGATTCCTTCCACTTGTTCCACGACGGTAAGCAGATCCTGCGGATTCGCGACAATCAACAGGATATCATGAGCGGACGCCTTCGGATTGTGCAGCAGCTCGACTGCGTCCTTAACCGTTTTTACGGCGACCTTGATATTGCCCGGTGCAGCCATTAACAGCGATTTGGCGATAATCGGATTGGAACCGGCCTGATCGTTGGCGACGATAATCCGGTCAACGGGAACCACCCGCGACCATTTCGTTACGATCTGGCCATGAATCATCCGATCATCCAGACGGCATAATTTAATCATTGTTCTTCCTCTTTTCTTTCAAAAAAATTCTCCTTCATCCCCAGCCGGAACTTCCTCGTCCTGGTCATAGAGCACGACGCGCTGCATCTGCCGGGATTGTTCCGTCAGCGCTTGCAATGAGTCCAACGTTACCTCTTCCTGCATGCACAGCTCCAGCACCAGCGCCAGATTTACGCCCGCGATCAAAAACGTATGCGGCCGGTCTAAGTATAAATACATCTTTTGATTGACGCTGCCGCCGTATAAATCGGAAAGCATGACGACGGTTTCTCCCTCCGGCACTGAAGCAAAATATGCCTTGAGTTCTTCGTCGATATTCCGGCCGTCCACATAGGCGTCCAATACCGTCAGCGACGTCTGAGGCCCCGCCAGAATTTCAATAGCCGTGGCCATCCCGCTGGCCAGATGTCCGTGCGATCCCAATAATAACCGCAATGAATCCACTCCTCTCCCGAAATTGTAAGCGCTTAACATTTCCTGAGTTCATTCTACTTTTCCATTACTCTGGATACCATCCGTTTTTTTTCACATAGTTAATGGAAATTTCAGTTTTTCCGTTATGAATACAGGAAAAAATTAACACGGAAAAGGTTACAACATGTTCGCTATAATGAAATAGAATCGAAACGGTTCACTTCACAAAAAAAAGATCGGTTAAACTCACTGGGACAAAGGGGCGGAATTATGAATAATCGTCAGTTAAGAATACTTTATTATTTTTTCAGCAACCCCGCGCCCTGTAAATCCAGCGACATCGCCCGGGAATTGAAATTGAGCTCGCGCACGATCCGTGACACGATCAAAGAAATGCAGCCGGCGTGTCAGGAAAACGGCTTCTCCATTCATTCACGCAGAAACTACGGGTTCGAGATTCAAATCGAAGACGAACAGCTTTATCAGACGTTTGCCGAACAGATTAACGTTACCTGTACGGTTCTCAATCAAATTAAATACAACGAAAACGAAAGCTTTCTATTTATCGCGCGGAAGCTGGTCGCTATTGACGACTGGATCAAAATTGACAAACTGGCGGAAGAATTGAATTTCTCCCGCAGCGCGTTAAGTCCGGTCATCTCGGATATCACAACCTATTTCAGAAACCGTCAGTTGACAATCCTGCATAAAAAAGGCAAAGGCATTAAACTTTCCGGCTCTGAAATCAACTTCCGCATGGCGATCATCCAGCTCATTGGTCCGCTGCATCACCAGACCGTAATTCAAAAAGATGAAACGGCGTATAATCAATTCGTCTATTGCGACCGGGATTTATTTTTAGCCATTCGCCGGGAATTCAAAATTTTTATATCCAGCAGCGGAATCCACTTTACCGACGCGATGTTCATCTGGCTGTCGTTTTACCTGATCATTCTGATGAACCGCCGCAAGTATGGCTATCGAATCGCAAGTAGTTCCACTTTTGATTTTTTGAATCAGACTGCGTTTTTCCAGCCGACTTCCGCCCTCTTTGAACACTTGTCCCAATGCTTTCCCGGAAGTTTCAATGTGGATATCAACGAAGTGTATCAGTTTGCGGCGCTGATGATGAGCGGAGCGGATATCAATGATGCCCAGTGTTTTCTGCGCTCCGTCGAAGCCTCGCCAATCGCGTCCACATACCGTAAGATCAGCACTGATAGCATTAACTGGCTGGACCATGAATTCAGTCTTTCTTTGACAAAATATCCAGCCTTCCGTGATGAATTAAACACGCAATTAGCCCAGATTATGATCAAGCATTATTTCCATTTCGAAACGAAGATTACCTTCAGTGGAATTATTGTCAACAAATTTTCCCACGCTTCCCCTGTAGTTGCTTACCTCGGTTTTGTGATCGCGTCCCGGCTGGAAAGCAAATGGCATTTTTCCTTATCCACCGACGATTATTTCAGGTTCATCAATTTTTTCATGACGTTTTTATTATCCATTCCCATCCCTGTTCGTAAGCAGCGTATTTTGATCACCTCGGGCGCGGGATTAGCTTATTCTGAATTCATCGGGCGACAAATCTCAGGTGAATTCGGCGCATATATCAAAAGTCTTCAAACTTGTGAGCTTTATGAAATCCGCCATCTGAACTGCGCTGATTACGACATGCTCATCACTAACTTCGATTTAAGCGCTTCGCCGCAATTTTATTCTTACGCTCTCCCCTATTACCGTGTCAATTTTGAAGAAAGAAACGTCGAAACCGAGTTGAGTTTAACCCAGGCGTTTTCCAACGTCTTTTTAATCGATGATTATTTTATCCGTGACGAAAACATTGCAATTTATGAAAACATTCAATTTTCAAGTCTTTTACAAATCTACCAGTTCGTCGTATATAAAAATTGCCGTACATCTAAGAAATTTCAGAAATTGATCGACCAATTCCAGAAGGTCGAGAAAACAATCGACTTCAAGCTATGCAATGAAACGCTGTTGTTAATGGGAAATAAGAAAGATTACGGCAAAGAGGGAATCGATGTCTTTCTGTCCGATGGCAAATTCAGTCACAAAGGAAATAAAATTTCCAAGGTTATTTTCTGTGCGCTGGATTTCTCATCTTTGTTGAAGCTCCGGGTTGCCGAGATCTATCTGATGCAGCTTCTGAGTCATTGCGACATGGAAACACTGAAAAAAGAAAAAGCCGCTTATCTGAAAAGACTGACCCGCGAAGTCCTGATTCGATTCCGATCGCTTTACGAATAGATTGCCCTAGTGGCAGCCTTTTTCAGATTATTACCCTGGCTCCAAAAGAAAACCGAGGAATTTCTTCCCCGGCTGTTTTCTTATCTTATCTCTCTATTATTTTTCTCGTTCTATCCCATTCTTCCAGGAGAAAGCCGTCTTCCTCGGTTTGTTTACGGCAAATCCATTCCTGCGGATCCCACTTTGGAAAAAACGTATCGCAGTCAAACCGGCCGGCTATCCGGCTTAACCGCAGATGGGCGGCATAGGGCAGCCATAAGGCGTAGATTTCCCCGCCCCCGCCGATCACCAGCTCGTCATATTCCGGATGGGCGTCCATCCAAGCCAGCGCTTCATTCATGGTGCGGACAATGGGAAAGTCCGGATCCTTCATCGTTCGGCTTTGGATGATCAGCTGCCGGCCCGAAAGTCTGCGGCGCAGCGGCTCAGCCGTCTTTCTGCCCATCAACAGCGGTTTCCCCATTGTATAGGCCTGAAACTGACGCAGATCCGCTGGGCAATGCCACGGCATTCGGCCGGCTTTGCCCAGCCCGCCAGCTTCATCCAGCGCCGCAATCATCGTGATTTCCATGCCTGTTCCTCCCTTTCGTTGAATCCAAAATCAAATCGGCACGTTTGACCCCGCCCCAATAAAGAAAGCCAGGTTCATTCAGGCCTGGCTTTGTTCTCTCATTAATTCGCGACGATATTGACGACCTTGCCCTTGATCACAATGATCTTACGGATTGTCTTCCCTTCGATAAACGGCTGAACATTCTCAACGGCTAACGCCTTTTCCTTCAGCTCGTCTTCCCCGGCGTCCACCGGCGTCATGAACTTGCCGCGCAGTTTGCCGTTAACCTGAACGACGACTTCCGTTTCATTTTTCACCAACTTCGCTTCGTCATAGGTCGGCCAGCTTTCATAAGCGATCGTTTCCGCACCGGTCAAAGACTGGTACATTTCCTCGCCCAGATGCGGCGCAAACGGACTCAGCAGCTTGATGAAGCCCAAAAGCATTTCACGGTTGATCTTCTCGGCGCGGTAGCATTCGTTGACAAAAATCATCATCTGCGAAATCGCCGTATTGAAATTCAGCGTTTCAATATCCTCCGTGACCTTCTTTACGGCAAAGTGGTAGGCGTAGTCCAGCTGCGGCGTCGGTTCGTCCGTAACTTTCTCCGGCTGTTCCATGACTAAACGCCAGACGCGTTCCAGCCATTTGCGCGAAGCGTCGACACCCTTTTCACTCCATGGCTTGCTGGCCTCTAACGGTCCCATAAACATTTCATACAGCCGCAGCGTATCCGCGCCGTACTTCTCGACGATGACATTCGGATCGACGACATATTCCGGGAATCGTTTGCCCATTTTAATCCCGTTGGAGCCGAGAATCATGCCTTGATGGACAAGCTTGTGGAACGGCTCCTTGACCGGGACGACGCCCTTATCATACAGAAAATTGTTCCACATCCGGCTGTAAAGCAGATGTCCGACCGCATGCTCCGGACCGCCGATATACAGATCGACCGGCATCCAGTGTTTTAACAGCTCCGGATCAGCCAGTTCCTTCTCATTGTGCGGATCGATGTAACGCAGGAAATACCAGCTGCTGCCGGCACTGCCCGGCATCGTGCTCGTTTCGCGGTGGCCCTTGACGCCGTTTACTTCCACATTCACCCAATCCGGGGCTTTCTCCAGCGGCGAAGCGCCGGTTTTTGACGGACTGTAATCGTTGAGGTCCGGCAGTAACAGCGGCAGCTGATCATCGCTTAACGCGACGGTATCGCCGTTATCCAAATGGACGATCGGAATCGGCTCGCCCCAGTAACGCTGGCGGGCGAAAATCCATTCACGCAGCCGGTAATTGACTTTTTTCTGGCCGCAGTGATGCTTGCTCAGCCACTGGATCATTGTGTCAATCGCGTCCTGCTTGTTCATGCCGTTTAAGAATTCCGAGTTGATATGCACACCGTCCTGAGTCCAGGCTTCCTCGGCGACGTTGCCGCCTTCCAGGACCGGAATGATTTCCAAACCAAACTTCTTAGCGAAGGCATAGTCGCGGTCGTCATGAGCCGGCACCGCCATGATCGCCCCCGTGCCGTAGGTAGCCAGAACATAATCGGAAATCCAGATCGGAATCTGCTTGCCGTTGACTGGATTGATCGCGTACGCACCGGTGAAAACGCCGGTTTTCTCTTTATTTAATTCCGTGCGTTCCAGATCCGATTTCGTTGCGCACTGCCGCTTGTACTCCTCGATTGCCGCTTTCTGCGACGGTGTCGTGATCTGATCGACCAGCGCATGCTCCGGTGCTAAAACGCAGTAGGTCGCGCCGAACAGCGTGTCGCAGCGAGTTGTGAAAACCGTGAATTGCTCCGCATGCCCCGCAACCTGAAAATCCACCAGCGCGCCGATTGACTTGCCGATCCAGTTGCGCTGCATTTCCTTTGTGGATTCCGGCCAGTCCACCTCGTCCAGTCCTTCTAAAAGCCGCTCGGCATACTGCACGATGTCGATGACCCACTGACGCATGTTCTTGCGCACAACCGGATAACCGCCGCGCTCGCTCTTGCCGTCGATGACCTCGTCGTTGGCCAGAACAGTGCCCAATTCCTCGCACCAGTTGACCGGCATTTCGACGCATTTCGCCAGACCGCTTTCAAACAGCTGCTTGAAAATCCACTGCGTCCATTTGTAGAACGAAGGATCGCATGTCGATACCTCGCGGTCCCAATCGTAGCTGAAGCCCAGCATTTTCAGCTGACGCTTAAATGTTTCGATATTTTTCAGTGTGAAGCCGTTGGGATTGTTGCCAGTCTGGATCGCATACTGCTCCGCCGGCAGACCGAAGCTGTCAAAGCCCATCGGATGGAGAACGTTGTACCCCTGCATGCGCTTCATGCGGCTGACGATGTCGGTCGCCGTGTAGCCCTCCGGATGACCGGCATGCAGGCCCACACCCGACGGATACGGGAACATGTCCAACGCGTAAAACTTCGGTTTGGAGAAGTCCCAGGCATCGGTTGCGAACGTTTTGTTCTCCTCCCATACCTTCTGCCATTTTGTCTCAATACGCTTGTGATCGTAGCTCATAAAATTCATCCTTTCTCAAACAAATAAAAAACGCCCTTCATCTAAGGACGTCAGCGCGCGGTACCACCTTAGTTCACAGAAAAGATCCCTTCTGTGCCCCTCTTTTTCCTTTAACGCAGGAAGTCACGGAATCCTTGATTTCAGATTCAGCTCCAAGGTCAGTTCGTTCGGGTCTGCCGCCGGTTTGCACCTGACACCGGCTCTCTGATCGGTCAGACGGTAGAATTACTATTCCTTTTCATCGCTTATTCAAGGATAACAAAATCCCCGTTTTAAGTCAATCAAATCTTGCCTGAAAAGCAAGGGTTTTCATCGTTGTTTCTTTTTTTTGAAACGTTTTCTTGAGTCGGCTTTTTTCTGTCTGCGATCTGCATAAAAAAATACCGGAAAGGCTTTTCAATTGATTTCAAAACGGCTACAATAAGAAAATGAACAAGGGAATAAGCAGACGCTTAGGCAAAAACCAAGATTTGTAGTTGAAGTTCCCCATCAATATGATATGATATTTATATGATCTAGTTTCGATAACTAGATCGAAAAGGGAGTTGATATTATGTTTCGTTGGTTTAAAGATGTTCAGGATCCGATCAGCAGCTACACTCATTTTCTCGGTGCCTGCTTCGGCGTGATTGCTACGGTGATATTTATCGCCGCCGGGATTGCGAACCAACGTTCGCTTAAAACGATTCTGGCCTGCTGCGTATTCAGCGCTTCGATGATCGCGCTGTACAGCGCTTCCAGCTATTATCACACGCTGAGCTGGGATCATCCGCATCACACGTTGTTCCGCAAGCTGGACCATTCGATGATCTATGTGCTGATCGCCGGCACTTACACGCCGCTGTGCCTGACTTATCTGCCGGGCCAGGAAGGCATTACGTTTGCGGTTGTAATCTGGGCGATCGCGCTGGCGGGCATCGTCGCGAAGATCTGCTGGCTGAGTGCGCCGCGGATACTGTATACGCTGCTGTATCTGGCAATGGGCTGGGCCGTGCTGTTTGACTGGAGCGGATTTTCGCAGATGCCCTCCGGCTGCCTGACGCTGATCGCGCTGGGCGGAGTTGCCTACACGATCGGCGCTGTGATCTACATGATTAAAAAGCCGGATCTGTCAAAGCAGTGGGGCTTTCACGAACTGTTCCATCTGTTCATCCTGCTAGGATCATTCTTCCACTTCATCGCGGTGCTGACCTACATTTTGCTTTAGCGCATGAAATTCCCCAATCCATTTATTACAAAAGAAAGAGAGTTCAACTATGATTCGATTAATTTCTGATTCCTCTACGCTTTATTCCATCGAAGAAGGCAAGGCGCTGCCCTGCGATATCACACCGCTGTGCGTTACAATTAACGGTAAAACCTACCGTGAATTTGAAGAAATCGACGCCGAGACATTTCTAGGTTTAATCAAAGCGGGTTACATCCCCTCCTCGTCGCAGCCTTCGATGGGCGAACTGGTCGAGCTGTTTGAAAAATATCCGGATGATGAAATCCTCGTCATTTCAATGGCGGACGGATTGTCCGGAACATATCAGACGGCGGAAGCGGCGCGGCAGCACACGGAACATCCGGAACGGATTCATGTGGTGAACTCCCAGACGCTGTGCGGTCCGCATCGTTATCTGGTGGATTTGGCGGCGCGGCTGATTCGCGATGGCCGGCAGATTGAAGAAATCCTGGAAACGCTCCAGAATAAAATAGCGACGAGCTTGTCCTTCTTACTGCCGCAGGATTTCAGTTATCTCAAGCGCGGCGGCCGGTGTACGCCGGTAGCGGCGGCCATGGGCGGTCTGTTGAAATTACAGCCGATCATGATCCAGGCCGAAGAAGGCCGGCGGCTGGAAAAGTTCGGCGTGGGCCGCAGCTTTGACGCGGCGATCAAATCGGTTTTGGGCAAGCTGGAGGAACACGTTCAGAACGCCCGCGTCCAAATCAGCGTGTCCCATGCGTTCAGTAAGGATCAGGCCGACAAGATTCTGGCGAAGGTTAAAGACCGGTTTCCGAATGCCGAATGCGTCATGTACGATCTGTCCTGCGCGTTTATCACCCAGGGCGGTCCGCGGTGCATTGCGATCCAGTCGATCGAATTGTAAAAGATACGTTCTTATGTTTGACGGCACGTTGAAAAACGCGCCGTTTTTTCTTGTTTTTAATCCCGTTTTCTTCTTATAGCCTCCTCACCTCTGCCAGCGGCAATGAGCTTCACCTATTTGTTAAAAGAAAAGAATCTGCGGCGCAAAAACGGGATTGAAGACCTGCCCTGGGATGCGAAACGGCGTATAGAACAGCGGAATTGCGCCATAATCTCATTAGACTTTTCCTTTCCTCTTCTAAAATGAATCAGCGTCGTTTCCGGACGGATTTCTTTCAAATCACCCGAAAACGGGACAAAAGATTGCGCTTTCAAACCAGTCGTTTTATAATTAATTTTGAAATGAGGGATATCACGTGAAAATTGGTTACAATCAAGTCTGCATCAATCCCACCTTCAGCTGCCTGCCGGTTGGATTTTTGACGCAGACCGAACCGCTGAATAAAGTTCGCGGCGACTTATACGCCCGCTGTCTGCGAATGCAGGACGACGGCCGGGAAGTGATTTTGATTACATTTGATTCACTGGGGATTTCGCAGGATGTCCAGGAGCGGATGGAGGAATCGCTGCGTCAGTCGATCGGCGAAGACGCGCTGATCATTTTCAGCTGTTCGCATACGCATTACGCCCCTTCCTTATGCAACGCACTGGGTTTTATTGAAGAAAATACCCCTTATCTTGAGAGTCTGGATATCAAGCTGCTCAACCTGGTCAGAAACTGCCGGATGAGCGAGGATGCACAGCTGACAGTTTCCTATCAGGTGCGCAATTTCACCGGTGTCGGCCGCTGCCGGCTGTCCCAGGGCAGCGATCAATTTGTTCTGGCCGGAGTTCTGAGCTTTTTCAAAGAAGGTCTGCGGATTGGCAACTTCTTGATCTATAACTGCCATCCGACGATCTCCGCCGAGGATGCCGACTACCTGTCCTCCGATTATCCGGGCGCAGCGCTGGATATTCTGAAGCAGCGCTATCCGAAGGAGTTCTTCCTGTTCTTGCAGGGGCCGTGCGGCGACGTATCGACGCGGTTTACCCGTCAGGCTAAGAACTACGACGAAGTCATCCGGCTGGCGAATGAAATTGTATCGGCTTGGGAAAAGATGATGAAGCTGACTCCGCGGATGCAGCCGCTGAAGCTGGATTGGAGCGATCAGATGCTGCCGATTCACAAAGGCTTAAAAACATTGGACATCGATCAAATGGATACGACAAGCTTGAGCGAAAAAGAAATCCGCGAGCTGCATACCGGCGCGAAAATGGTCGAACAATACCGCGGCATGTTGGCGATGCTGCCGAATGAAGTGCGATTCACCCGCGTCAGTCTGGGGCCATTCCGGCTGATCTTTAATCCGTTTGAGCTGTTTTCCGGTTATATGCAGAACCTGGATCCGAAAAAAGACGTGCTTGTCTGTTATTCCCAAGGCTATCTGGGCTATCTGAGCTGTCCTGACAATCAGGAAATCTCGTATGAAACAATGATCGAAATTTTGTCCAACGACGATAAAAAAGCGGTTGCCGAGCTCATTCGCAGCTGTTAGAAGAAAACGAATCATTACGCAATCCGGATCCGATAAAAGGTTCCGGATTTTTCTTTATCGCGTCGCGGATCAACTTTCCAAGCTGTACAAACAGATTGATATTCGATAATAATTTATCGTTTTACGATAAATTTATATTGATTCTCAAGATTTTCCTGTTATAATCAAAGCAGAAATGAGGTTGATGTTATGGACAATAAAAAACTAGCGTTTCTGCTTAAACTGTTCGTCGTCATTCTGGCGGTCCTGGGACTTGTTTTCTTTGGACTCTGCATTCCGAGTCTGCTTCATCAGTTGATTTTATTCTACCATCGGACGCTGAATGAAGAACTGCCGCTGCAGCTGCTGTCCGTCACGGCAGCCGTGATCCTGTATATTGCGCTGATCTTATTCTGGCGGATCTGCACGCGGATCGGCCGCAACCGTTCGTTCTGCCATGAAAACGCCGAAGGTCTGCGCTGGATCTGCAAGCTGGCGCTCTTTGACACCGCGCTGTGTCTGATCTGCTGCCTTTACGCACTGTTCCTCAACATCCTGCATCCGGTTCTGATGCTGGGCGGATTGGGGATCATGGCTTTGGGCGGGTTGATCGCCGTGGCCGCCTACACACTCGCCTATCTGGTCACAATCGCTGAACAGATTCAGACGGAAAATGAATTGATGGTGTAAGCCTATGGAAATCAATGTAACGTTAGACGTCATGCTGGCAAAGCGCAAGATGAGCGTGACTGAATTATCCGAACGGATCGGCATCACGATGGCGAATGTGTCGATCTTGAAAAACGGCAAAGCGAAAGGCATTAAATTTGAAACGTTATGCAAGATCTGCGACGTGCTGGATTGTCAGCCGGGCGATCTGCTGGAATTCAGACGGGAGGCAGGAAAATGAGCGAAAGCCGGCCGGTAAGCAGCGCGTTTGAAAAGACGGCCATGAGATTCTCCTGGTCTGCCGCGGCGATCCTCAGTTTCCCCATGGCGTTTCTGTACGTCGGTTACGCGATGGGCTTTGAAGACTTCCGGCTGATGACCTACCGCAACCCGGCCGTGGTCATCTTCACGCTGCTCTACTTGTTTCTCGTCAGTTACGGCGCAACCGTTTAGACCGGCCCGCCAGCCGCGAAAGCAGACTCTGGGCGGGATGCTTGCTGACGACTGCGCTCTCCTTATGCTTCTATCAGCCGACGAGCTTCTTCGCCCTGTTGCAGATTCTGGCGGTGCATCTGGAAGCGGTCTACTGGACGCTGTGCCGAACCCGCATCTTAATCCACAACCGGACCAGCGGCAGCTTTCCGTTTGAACTGGCCTGGGGCTTCTGTGTTCTGCCGCTGCGTCACTTTCTATTGCGAATCAAGGTGCTGAGCAATGCGCTGCGCGATTATCTGACCGATCGCAGCCGCGGCGCACACAGTCCGGCATGGATCGGCTTCTCGCTGCTTTTAGCCGGCGGAATCGGAATGACGGCCTGGAGCTTATTAAGCGGTGCCGATCCGTTCTTTGCCAAAGTCGCAAAGCAGGTCGGAGCCGGGTTGTTCGGCTGGCTTTCACCGCAGACGCTGCTTACCGTGATTCTCTCGCTGCCGATCGGCGCGTGGCTCTTTGGTCTGGCAGGCGGCAGTTTATACCAGGCTGAACCGGCCGTCCCGCTTTGGCGATGGCAGGCAGTGCTGGAGCGGATGCAGGTTTTGCCAGACTTCACGACGGCACTGGTAATCGGCGTGCTGGGCGGAATTTACGGCTTGTTCTTCGCGGTGGAGGCTTACGCCTATCTCACGCAATTGATCGCCGGTGCCATCACCGTGACGCTGGCTTGTCAGTACGCCGTTCAGGGCTTCTGGCAGCTCTGCGGCATTGTGTTGTTAAATCTCAGTGTGCTGGCGGTTCTGCATACGCTCAGTGAAACTTCCCTGCTCGCTCCCGGCCGCCTGCGTTCGCTGGCGAAGCTGTTAAGCGTCTGTACGATCGCGTTTGTTCTGTTAGCCGGATTAAAGCTCGGCGTGTACGCGTTAGTTTACGGCTGGACGCTGCGCCGGGTGCTGGCGGTCTGGGCTTTGAGCGTGCTGGCGGTCAGCGCAGGTCTGGCCTGGGTACGCTTGAAACGGATCATCCCCGCCGCCCGCTGGGGAATTCTGTACGCCTTGATCAGCTTCACGTTGCTGGGCTGCTTTCCGTTAGAAAGCTGGACCGGCTTTCTGCATTGAGAGGAAACCCGGATCCTCTGGAAAAATGAAAAAGAGTTCTCGTTTGAGAACTCCGGAAGAAACCGTATCACGGTTTCTTTTTGTTTTGCTCAATCTCGCCCGCTTCCTGGATTCCCTGCTTTTGATACGATAAAAAGCCGTCTTCCGTCAGGAAGCTTAGCCGATTCCAAGTCTCTGACCGCCACCGGCATCCAGCTTTATTCCCCGTTTTGAAAGTCCAGCGTTATCGTGCCGTCGGCGTTCATCCGCACCGCTTCCTTATCCAGGAAACGCCGCCGGGCATCCTCCAGATAGGCCTTCTGCGACGGGTACAGCGGCTTGAACTGGGCGACGATCTGGTTTGCCTTTTCGGCGTTGTTGCTTAACAGTTCGTCGGCGATAAAGACCAGCGCCTTCGCCGGTTTGACATAGGCTTTATCTTCGTCGGCAATCTGGAAATCCTTGCCATGATAAGCCCCGGTCGATCCGCTCGAGCCCGGCTGGATCGTCGGCAGCACCGCCGACAGATCGCCCATGTCCGTGCAGCCCGTTCCCCAATGGGTCTGAATCAAAATTTCATCTTCGCTGACAATCCGTTTCATCGCCGCCAGCGCAACTTCGTTCATCGCTTCGTCGTCGTGCATCGGACAATACCCCGGCCGATCCTGCAGCGTGACCGTCGCGCCCATCGCCGCAACCGACGCCGCGATCGCGCGGTTGATCCGGCGGTTGGCCTGATCTATGGCTTCCAACGAAGCCCCGCGGACATAGCTTTCTATCTTAACTTCCTCCGGGATCGCGTTGACCGCCTGTCCGCCTTCGGTGATGATCGGATGAAAGCGGATATGTTCATCGTCGCGGAACGTTTCGCGCAGAGCGTTGACTGCCTGCAGCGCCTGCATGGCGGCATACAGCGCGTTGATGCCCTTGTCCGGCGAACCGCCGGCATGCGAGGCCAAACCATGAACCGTGATGTTTTTCACGATACAGCCGTTGTTACCCCGCGCCAGCTGGTAAACATGCTTCATCCCCGGATCGTCGAAGGTATGGATCAGCACGCACAGATCGACGTCCTCAAAATAACCGCGCCGCATGAACTCCACCTTGCCGCCGAAAAATTCAATCTTGCCTTCGGCGCGCAGCTGTTCGCGGTATCCCACTTCGATCAGCTCCTCCGCCGGCACCGCCATCAACCGGATGGAGCCGCACAGCCCGTCCAGCACGCCCGGCTGCTTCAGCGCCGCCGCTGCGCCAACCAATCCCGCTGCCTGCGCGTGATGGCCGCAGGCATGCACCGCCTTCGTTACCGGATCACAATCCGGATGCTCCGCGCAGATCAGAGAATCCAGCTCGCCCATCAGACACAGCTTCGGGCCGGGCCGGCCGGTGTCCAGATCGGTGTAAAAGCCAGGTATCCCCTCCGGCTTGACCAGCTCATAGCCCAGGTCGGTAAAAATTTGTTCCAGATACGCGCTTGTCTTCCATTCCTTAAAGCCCGTTTCCGGGTGCTTCCAGATCATTTCCGCAGTTTTACAGATGAGCGGCGCTTGTTCGTCCACCGCCGCGTTTAAGATCACATCTCGATTCATCAGGTTTCTCCCCCATTCTTTTCTTTATTATACCGCTTCCTGCGTGCGCAAAGAAGCCGCAATCGTCAACCGAGTTGAAAAAAACAGCCGGATCGCTTACACTAATCAAGAGATAAGGAGAGATTCGCTTATGTTTAGTATTGAAACAAGCTGGCCTGACGTTCAGGCTTATTTTAAAACGAATGACAGCGTGATGATCATCACCGGCAGTCTGGAATGCCACGGCGTCCACAATCCGTTAGGCGTCGATACTTTGGTTCCCGAGGCGCTGGCGCAGCGGATTGAAAAGCAGACGGAAATCCTTGTGCTGCCGGCGCTGCCGTTTGGCTCATGCGACTATCTGCGGGGATTTCCCGGCACCGTCAGTCTCAGCACAGAAACGCTGCGGCGTGTCCTGCAGGAGATCATCGACAGTATGCGGGCTCATGGCGCGCGGCGGTTTCTGTTTCTGAACGGCCATGGCGGCAATCTGCCGGCGCTGGAACAGGTCGCTTTAAAATTGAACAGCCAGGGCGATCTTGGAATCATCGCCAACTGGTGGCAGATGGCCAAAGAAATCGACCCGGCCTGGGGCGGCGGCCATGGCGGCGGGGAAGAAACGGCGGCGATGCTTGCGATCTGTCCGCAAGCCGTCCATCGCGAGCGCTGCCGTGAATCCACGCTGAAGCCGCTCAGTGAGAACATCACGACAACCGGCTTTAAAACCGTTCAGTTCAAGGGGGTAACGCTGACGATGCCCCAACCCATCGCCGCGATCTGCGACAACGGCTGGACCGGGCCTGATCACCCGGCTACGGCTTCCGCTTCGTGGGGCGAAGCGATGCTCGAAGCGATCAGCCAGCTTCTGATCCAGCTGATCGACGAATTGAAACACATCCCGTTAGGAGAAGCTCATGAAGTCCGTTAATCCTTTTCCATTTTCCGATGACAACAAGCGTTATCACACCTGGAATTATTATCTGCGCCATCGTTTTGGCAAAAAGATCGCCAAGGTTCCGCTCGACGGCGGATTCACCTGTCCCAATCGCGACGGCACCCGCGGCTATGGCGGCTGTACGTTCTGCACCAGCTCAGGCAGCGGGGAATTTGCCGGAGACCGGGCTGAACCGCTGTTAGATCAATATATTAAAGGCCAGGCCGTCATGCGGCATAAATGGCCGGACGCCGACTTTATTCCCTATTTTCAAGCCTATACCAACACCTATGGTCCGCTTTCTAAAATTCAGACCTGCGTGAAACCTTTTTTAGACCGCCCGGAAGTCGCGGCGATTGCGATCGCGACCCGCGCCGACTGCCTGGAACCGGAAAAGATCGCCTGGCTGGCATCCTGCTGCGCAAGCAAGGAAATCTGGCTGGAGCTGGGCGTGCAGAGCGTTCACGACGCCACCGCGCAGACGATCAACCGTGGTCACAGTTATGCCGAGGTGGTCGAAACCGTTCAGCGCCTGGCGTTGACCCCGTTAAAAATCTGTGTTCATCTGATCGACGGTCTGCCGGGTGAAGATGAAGAAATGATGCTGGAAACCGTGCGGCAGATCAACCTGCTGCCCATCCACGCCGTCAAGCTTCACATGCTTCATTTAATGCGGGATACGCAGCTGGCCCGCAGCTATGCCGAACAGCCCTTCCCGCTGTTGTCGCGCGAGGAATACGTCAGTCTTGTCGTGCGACAGCTGGAATTGTTAAGACCGGAAATCATTATTCAGCGGCTGACTGGCGACGGCGCCTCGGATGCGCTGATCGCGCCGCAGTGGACTCAAAAGAAGACGATTGTCCTCAATGAGATCGACAAGCTTATGGCCCGGGAGAAGACATGGCAGGGCAAGCGGGCAGCGCATGGCTGAAAATATCAATACCGTTAATCACCGCTGGATCCGCGAAGCATTCGAGCATGCCGGCCTGGCCGTCGACGCCACCTGCGGCGGCGGCAACGACACCGTTTTCCTCGCCGGTCTGGCTGACAAGGTGCTGGCGCTGGACATCCAGCTCGAAGCGGTGAGAAAAACGCAGAAAAAAACCGCCAGCTTCTCCAACGTAACGGTCATTCAGGCCGATCATGCCGAACTGGCGCGCTGGCTGACGCAGCCGGCCCAGATCATCGTCTTTAACCTGGGGTATCTCCCCTATTCTTCCAGCCCGCTGATCACGACACCCGAAACAACGCTGCCGGCGCTGGACGCCGCTGTTTCCCATCTGACGCCGGACGGCTTGTTGGCGCTGGCCTGTTACCGCGGCCATGCGGGCGGCATGGAAGAATGGCAGGCCGTCGTCGGCTGGATCGCGCAACTAGGCTCAGCCTGGAGCGTGCGGTCCTATACCGACGGCCGGCCGGCAGCGCCGGTTCTGTACCACCTGCGCCGGACCTGACCGTCAGAAAAAGCATGAAATAAGAAACGCAAACAGATAAACTGAACTTTCAAAAAGAATCCCCGTCCGAGGATTCTTTTTCTTAGGGGATTTGATGACGGCGCACCGCTTCCTGCCAGGCGCAGAAATCCCGCCGGGCGATCAACAGTCCGATGCCCTGGTTATTTTCCGGATTCAGCCGCCGTTCCACTTCTTCCGGACACAGCCACACCGGCTCCGCCATCATCCGCCGCTCCCTGGCCGTCAACGCGCGGGGATGCAATACCGGTTCACAATGCGCAACGAAGAACGTGCTGTGATTGCGCCGCTGCAGCCGATGATATTCGTCTTCTATCCAGCCCAGTTCGATCCAATCCGTCAGCACCGCGCCCAGTTCCTCCCGCGCTTCCCGGACGGCAGCCTGACACGCACTCTCCCCGGCCTCGATCCCGCCGCCGCAGCTTTCCAGATGATCGCGCAGGCCGAATTCATCTTGTCCCAACACATGAATCATCCCGATCCGCCCCTGCGGATTAATCACAAATACGCGCGCGGTTTTCCGCAGCGTGAGAATCGGCTGATCGGGATCCACAGTATCTTCAAAAATACCTAAGCATGCCATAAGTTTTCCTCCTTCACCTATCAAAGACAAATGAAAATGTTTATCCAACCGACCTTGTTTTCTCGATGAAATCCGAGAACGTCAGCGCCGGACAGAACAAAGCTGCGATTCAAAAAACCAAAAGAAATCAAAAAAAGAACATCCGAAGATGTCCTCTTATCAGAATTGATTCTATCTCTTGGGGGGGGATCTATTATTGTTTGAATGGGTGGGGGAAAAACAATAACAGATGAATCAATCCAGGTCCTATGACCTGATAGAATATTACTTAATTTATGGTTTCTTGTCAATACAAATTCTAAAAAAAGGCTTAACTAAACGGTTTTTGTAGACACTTTACGGAATTTGTCTAATTTTATTTCTGGCATTGGCGAACAAATGTTTCAAAGATCGCACGGTGGCTTGGATCCGCCGTTAAGCGTTCCGGATGCCACTGCACGGCCAGAATTTTATCCTTTTCTATCGCTTCCGCCAGTCCGTCCTCGCTCCAGGAAGAAACGACGAAGCCGTCGGCAACCCTGTCGATATTCTGATGGTGGAAGCTGTTGACCGCATGCCGCGGACCGAACAGTTCATACAGCAGCGTCCCCTCCATAAAGGTATTGTCATGAAACGGCGCGTCCATCGCCGGCTTCGGCTCGGCTTTGTGCTGTTGGTGTCCGGCCGGGCGCATGGCCGGATACTGGGTGTTGAGATCCTGAATCAGCGTGCCGCCAAACGCCACGTTGATACTTTGGATACCCCGGCAGATGCCTAAGATCGGTTTTCCTTTCGCCGCGAAGCGCCGGATCAGCTCAAGGTCCAGCGTGTCCATGCGCGGATCAGTGACCTCAACGGACGGATGGGCAAGCTGATGGAATAACGCCGGATCCAGGTCCTCGCCGCCGGTCACTAACAATCCGTCGAAACGTTCGGCAATCGCCTCATAATCCTCGTCGCTGCCGTAATTTACAAGCACCGGAATACCGCCGCCCAGCGCGACCGCATCAAAGTACGTCTGATTATCAAAAATCCGGTTCTGTCCCTGGAAATCACCGATCCGGGCAGTCAGGGCAATCATGGGTTTCTTCATTCTCTTTCCTCATTTCTATGTTCCTGTTTCATTATAATCAAAGTTTTTAAGAAAATCACACATTTTAACACAATTTCGACATATTTCGCCTACACTTCTCTGGTATATTATATTCAGCAAGAGCGAGAAGACCTCTTGCCTGTACGATAACCTCTTCTCCTACGAACTAACATAATATCCCCTTTAAAAAAATTATCGTACAGAAACATTCTATCCCCTTATAAACAAGGAAAAAGGCCCTTTGGAACGGAGGCCTTTTTTCTTGGCTTCATCCGTCGCTGCGCGCCCAGCGCAATAACAGCCATGCGACGATGACTAACGAAATCACCGTGCCCCAGCGCTCGATATCGACGACATAGCCCAGTGTCCGGATACACCAGCCGACAAGCACGCTCCGCAATAACCGCGCTGTGCCGTCGCTGAGCAGAAATGGAATCAGGGCCATCTGTGTCATGCCGGCTAGATAGGCCAGCAGGAAATCCGGAATCGGGGTGACGCCGCCGATAAACACCGCCAGCACGCCGTAGCGGTCCATCAGCTGCCTGCCTGATGCGATCTCCTGCTCGCTGGCAAATTTGCGCAGCACGGCCTGCTGGGCCCGCCTTGCGATCTGATAGCCGATCCAGCCGCCGATCGCCGTGCCGACAGCTCCTTCCATCGCATATAACAGCCAGCCGTCCGGATTTTTAAGAATCAACGGAATCAGCACCACCTCCAGCGACGGCAGCGGCAGAAACGCCTTAAGACAGGCATACAGCACCAGCCCGCCTTGTTGAATTGCTTCCAGCGTGCCGATAGGCATCCTCCTCCTTAGTCCATGAGTTCCCTCAGGTCTTCAATTATATGATCCGGAGTGAAGGAATATGCCGCGGCCGCCTGCCGGTCATGCACGCCTGTCGTTACTAAAATCGTTTCAATCCCTGCCTGAACGCCGCACAGAATATCCGTTTCCATGTTATCGCCGACGATCACCACCTGGTCTTTACCCAAGCCCAGATAGGCCAGCGCGCCTTCGATGATCGCGGCATGCGGTTTGCCTATCTTGACCGCCTCGCGTGAGCTGGCATATTCCATCAGCGCCACCGTCGAGCCGTTGCCGCAGTTAACACCCGCTTCGCTGAGCAAGATCCGATCGTTGTTGGTGCCGACCAGAATCGCCCCGGCCAGCACCTGCCGCAGCGCCAGCGAATACTTTTCCCAGGTTCCTTCCTTATCCAAGCCGATAAACACCAGATCGGCCTGGTCGTCCACCAGTTCATAGCCATTGTTCAGCAGCGCTTCACGCAGCCCTTCGGCCCCGACCATGTACGCCCGCTTTTTGTCGGGAAACCGCCGGATCATCGTATCGCTCGCCGCCATCGCCGAGGTGTAGAAGTGCTTCGGCTCAATTCCCCGGTAGCCGATCTTCAACATGTGATCCGCAGCCTGGCGCGGCGTGCGTCCGGAATTATTCGTTAAAAACAGAAAAGGAAGCTGTTCCTTCAAGCAGTAATCGATAAAGACCTTCGCGCCCTCGATAATCGCCGTTCCGCGGTACATCGTGCCGTCCAGATCCAACAGGTAGCATTTTTTTGTCATCGTCTTTGGCTCCTTTACTTTACCCTGCGATAGCGTAACACAAAGAAGCCCGGCTTTCAAGGCATAAGAAAAGCCGGTTGTTCACCGGCGAAGCGAATTCTGGGATTGATTTTGAAGCGGACCGCGGGCTTTTTTAAACATCAGAATCAAAACGATCGCAGGCACCGCAAACCCGGCGACGACAAGCAGCGCCGGGTCGTACCCGATTGCCTCGGACAGCCAGCTGCAAAACACGGGCATGATCAATAACGACAAGCCCATATACACGCTCATCGCCGCCATCTGGCCGCTGGATTTAAGCTTTTCCGGAATAATTTCATCAATCATCAGCTTGGAGCTGATAATGATGATGGGGAACGTGACCATCTGAAAGACCGCTGCGGCGATCATCCACCACGGATTCTGAATCAGGCTGTAAACGACAAAGCGCACGCCGAACAGGACGGAAGCCCCCAGCATCAGGTTGGCTGGATCGTATTTCTTCATCAGTTTGTCCCCGACTAACAGAATCGGAATTTCCATCAGCGACTGCAGGCCCCACTTCGCACCGACGTGGAAACTGGTTCCCCCGATCGCCATCACCTTGTCGACGACGATATACATGTCCGCCGTCCCCATCCCGAACAGGACGAGCAGAATCAGCACCAACAGAATATAGGCTTTATTTTTCACCAGTTCTTTTAAGTCCGCTACCTTGACGACCTTACCGCTGGCGCGCTGCGCGTCCTGTTGCTTCCACGCGAAGTACAGCGTCGCGCAGCTGGTCAGAAACACAAGCACGGCGATGACCGGGAAATCCAGCCAGTTTAATAAAATCGCCGCAGCCCAGCTGCCGATCGCCCAGCCAAATGCACCCCAGGCATGGATCCGGCTGTAAACCGGCTTGGTTTCATCGATCTGCAGCACCCACGTATCTTCTAATCCCTGCCATGTCCGGGCAATCCCGCCGGTCAGCGAGATCATCGCCAACAGGTACCAGAACTGCGGCCAGCGGAAGCCGAACAGCACGACGTCGCCGATGAAAAAGACGCCGAAGCTGATCAGGAAAAACCAGCGGCAGCCCTTGAATTTATCCGACAGATAGCCGAACAGAAACTGCGTGACGAGCGTCGAGATCGCCATCCCGGACAGGATAATCCCCTTCTGCGTGCCTTCAAAGCCCATCGAGACCAGATAGGGAATCGTCTGGGTCGTGCCGATTGCGCCAGCCGCATACGAAAACAGAAACAGCCCGTTAAAACGGACGGCAGTTGATTTTTTCTTCATAGTCCACCTCGCGCTTAGTGTTCCCAGGCGGAGCGTCCGTCATTCATCACCGGTCTGTGAATTCCGCTGATTTCGCGATTCTTTTTGCCCGCCGCTTATGATAAAATAGAAGGACGAAAGGAGTTCGCATGAAGAAAATCCTGAAAATAACCTTGATCGTGCTGCTTCTGATCGCCGGCGCGGGCGTGCTTTATTTAGATGCCACGGAAATCGCGCCGAAGCGGGTGCGGATCCGGACAGAAACGATCCGTTCAGAAAAGATTCCGGAAGCCTTGAGCGGTCTTCAGATTTTATTTTTTTCCGATGTGCATTATAACGCCTTTGTCGACGATTCACGGCTGGAAGCGCTGATCGAGAAAATTGACAGTGTCGGCGCGGATGTCATTCTGTTCGGCGGCGACCTGTTCGATCACCCTGCCAACCAATGGCCTGACGATCAGGCGATGGATACGATCCGCAACGCTTTATCACAGTTAAAAGCGCCGCTGGGAAAATTTGCGGTGCTAGGCAACCATGATCTGGAATCGCAGAGCAGCGGAGAAATGGTCAGCCACTTGTTGTTTGAAGCGGGCTTTGAAGTCTTGAACAATCAGTCCGTGAAAATCCGCAACCGCGGCACTCAGTCGATCTCGTTAGTCGGTTTGGAAAGCGAGATGCTGGGCAATCCGGATCCGGAAGCGGCGTATCAGAACATCTCTCCGGACAGCTTCACGATCGCCCTGTGCCATACGCCGGATACCGTGCTGCGGCTGCCGCAGGACCAGACGGATTTAATGTTAGCCGGCCACAGCCACGGCGGCCAGATTTACATTCCGCTGCTGGGCACCTTTTACCGGGCGAATTATGCCGAGATTTATTACCGCGGCAAGCATCAGGTTGACGACATTCTCCTTGACGTCAGCAACGGCACCGGCACCACCCGCATGGACGTACGCCTGTTCTCCCCTGCCGAAATCGTCGTTTATCGTCTGGAACACACAGAACCGGCGCCTGAAACAGACTCTGTGCCAGACAATCCGGATCAAAGCGACGGCAGTAACGAAGCCGGCACTGACGAAAATCCAGACGGCAGCGATGTCCCGCAGGATCAACCCGCTGAAAATCCAGAAGAATAACTAAAAAAGGAACGCCCTGAAACGGATGATCAAACCCGTTACGGCGTTCCTTTTTTAGTTTCAAAACCCTGTTTCATTCATTTCTAAACCCGCGGCATAAAAATCATCAATCTCGCCTGAGATTACGACTCTACGTCTGACTACCGTACGTTTCCAGCCAGGCTGCCGGAATGGCTTCCATTCCATACAGGATTCCGGCCAGTCCGCCGGCCACCGCGCCGACAGTATCCGTATCATTGCCCAGATTCACCGCCCGCAGCACCGTTTCGGCATAGCTGTGACTGTGAAGCAGCGACCATAACGCGGCTTCCAGTGTATCGACGACATACCCGCTGGACCAGATCTCTGATTCCTCCAACGCCTCCAATTGAGATAACCGGTGAAACGGCGGAACCTCATTTCGATTCCGCAAGATTGCAGCAAGGTCTTTTTCTGCTATCAATGTTCGAGCGCAATCAATATAGATCTGACAAGCGCGCACCGAAATGGCGTGGCCGTGCGTGATCGCGGAAACGGCCGCAATCGTTTCCGCATCGGCCTCAGTAAACGCTAATGGCAGAATCCGCATCAACGAACCGTTGCCGTTGGCCTTGAAATCCGCAAATCCATAACCCCGAACCAGCGCCTGTCCGGTCGTATTTCCGCAATCAAACACAACCTGGTTAATCGCATAGCTGCCATGAAAAAGCCAGTTGCAAAACGCCGAGCGGATGGCTTCCACATCGATTTCACCCGTTTGCCGGATTGCGTCGCAGGTTGCCAGCGTCATGCTTGTGTCATCCGACCAGGTTCCTTCCGGCTGCCGATATGTCCCATATCCCTGCATTCCTTCAATACGGAAAGTTCCGCGTTCCATGAACTCTACCGGAACACCCAAGGCGTCGCCCACAGCCAGCCCGTAGATCGCACCGCGGAGTTGATCATTACGCTTTTCCATCTAATCCTCCCTCATGAAAATTGATCACTGTGATCCTGAAATGAGCGCATCTTCCCTTTTCCGACTTGAAAATGTTACTCAGAACTTTCACTTTAAAACTCCGGTTTCTCTTTCAGCAAAACCTCTGCGATCCAATGCGCTGGGCCGTCTTGTTCATTACTGAAACAAATTTGTGAAGCGGCCGCCTTGACTTCCGGATGAGCGTTCATCACCGCAATTCCTATTCCACAATTTTGAAGCAAAGGCAGATCGTTAAAGTCATCGCCAAACACGACCAATTCCGACAAGTCCAAACCACAGCGCCGACAAAGATCGCGCGCTCCTGTCAGTTTGCTGACAACGGAGCTGACAAGAACATAATAACCTGGCTCATGCGCGTTCGCAAGACAGGTGCAGTCCAGGCTGTTCAGCCAGGCCGCTTCCTGATCAGAATCCAGATTGATCGAAATTTTCAGCACGGAATCCATCGGGCAACCCGGCAGGTCTGCGCGATGATAGATCGGATCATCGTGCCGCGTTTGCGGATCATTCGTAAAAATCGTGTCAGCATACGTCAGCGTTAAGCGGCAGCCTGAAAGCCCATTCAGTCTTTCGACAACACTTTTGACCAGTGTGGGATTCAGCGGATATTGAGAAACTCTCTGTCCCTGCCATAGATTCAGACCGCCGTTGAGACAGATTAAACCTTCGGGCCGAACCTGACGCCGGTAATCCTCGATTCGCATCACAGAACGCCCGGTAGCGAAAAACAGCGTCAGTCCCTGTCTTTTTGCCTGTTCTAAAACTTGAAGGGTATAGCGTGAAATTTGTTTGTCGTTATGCAGCAGCGTCTGATCCAGATCCATTACAATTCCTTTAATCATGACTTTTGTTTCCTTTTCTATTCGCAATTTCATAAAAAGCGTCGGCTGAACAGGTTCTGTGTCAGTAGTTATACACACTAAGCAACCTCCGGAGCGACGGCTGATGCGGGAACGCGGAATACAAGAACGATACCGCGCTAAGCGGTATCGTCATGAATTTTCTGGTTTATTTTAAATGCGACTGCATCCAGTCAGTAATCTCGTTCAATCTTCTCATCCGGTGCAGCGGTTTGCCAGACCGGCTCAGTTCATGGTTTTCACCCTTGAAATACACGAGCTTGGACTCGACGCCCAGATCGACCAGAGCGGTATACATCTGCAAGCCTTCCGCCATCGGACAGCGGTAGTCTTCATCCGAATGAATAAACAGCGTCGGCGTCGTGCAGGCGCGCGCATACTTGACTGGGGAATGCCACCACAGCTTTTCCGTATCGTCGTAGATATTGCCGCCCTGCTGGTCCGGTCCGAAGGTCATGCCGATATCGGAAACACCGTAGAACGAAATCCAGTTGGCGATGCTGCGCTGGGAGGCCGCGGCCGCAAAGCGCGAAGTATGGCCGATGATCCAGTTGGTCATGAATCCGCCGTAGCTGCCGCCGGTTACGCCGACACGCTGCGCGTCGATCGCCGGGTACTGCTTAAGCACCGCATCCGTGAAATCCATGATGTTGTTGTAATCGCAGGTGCCGTATTTGCCGCGCAGATCCGCGAATTCATTATCGCGGCCGTCGGAGCCGATCGGGTTGCAGAAGAAGACGAAATAGCCTTCGTTCGCCCAGACCTGCATCTCATGATAGAAGACCTCGCCATACACTGTCTTCGGTCCGCCATGGATATCCAGGATTGCCGGATAGCGCTTCGTTTCATCATAATCCTTCGGCAGCAGCACCCAGCCGTTGATCGTCGTGCCTTCCGATTCGAAGCTTAACCGCTGCGGAACCGCAACATATTTATTCGTTAACGCCGCTTCGTTGAAATCGGAAATCTGGGTAGTCGTCTTAGTCTCCGGATCATACTCATAGATTTCCTGCAGCTTCTGCCCCAGCATGCCCGCAAACAGAATCTTACCGCCGGCCAGCGCAAAATGATCGACAGAGCCGGTCAGCTCGATCACCGGCTGAATGCAGCCGCAGGCGCCCATCTTATACAAATGCGAGCTGTCCTCGCGCGTCGTCAAGAAATACAGCGCTTTCTCATCCGCCGCAAAACCGCAGCCGCCGCCATAACGGCAGTCGGAGCCAACCGAGGAGCCCATGCTGTACTCGTACGTCGCCCACAGCGTCACCTCATGGCTCACTGGATCAAGCTTATAAAGATACGGGTTTTCGTTATTGCCATGGCGGGTTGTCGTCGCAGCCGCCAGCACGATGGCCTCACCGAAAAACGCAGCTTCGTGAATCGAATATTCTTTTTTATCATAAATGCATTCCGTCGTCTTGGCTTTCACGTCATACAGATAGACGGAAGCCTTGCGCTGCGGACGGCTTGTGTATTCCTCGCCGGTATACAGCACCTTGCCCTCCTTCACATCGACGTCGCCGGTCATAAACAGCGGTGCGGTGATCGGCGTGCAGGTCTTCGCCTTCGCATCGACGACATACAACGTGTTCCGCAGCTTGTTCGTGAATCCGCCGCCGTTGGACCAGAACGGAATTTCATCGAAAACTTCATAATCAACGTTGTCTTTCTTTGACTTCAAAACCTGTTCTCGCTGTTCTTCGCTCATCGCCGCAAAATCGCCGATGCCGGCATCCGTGCGGGCTTTGATCAGATACAGATCGACGTCCAGCTTCCAGATCCCGATCGCCTTTAACGGTACCGTAAAGGCCTTGACCGCTTCCCCGCCGGTTAACGAAATCCGGTAATACGCGGTATACGGCTCGCCGGCTTCCGCCTTCTTCTTGTCCTGGCTGTCGCGGCTGGCCGCAAACAGGATCGTCGTTTCATCGTCAAAGATAAAGCTGCTTTCCTTATCCATCGCCGTCAGCTGCGCAAATCCCTGATCCTTGCGGACCCAGATGTTGCTTGTGTAGCCGTTGTTTTTGGGATCCGCCTGCCAGACCGTCACAGCCGCCGCCGTTTTTTCCGGCGATACAGTCAGATTGGATAAAAAGCGGTAGTTGTAAAATTCATCACGTTGAAGTTTGTCCATTGTTTATTCCCCCTTGTTCATGAACGTTTCTATTTCTTCCGTCGTATGCGGCAGCTTTTCGCTTAAGTTGACCGCCCCGGTTTCGCTGACGAGCACATCGTCCTCGATCCGGATACCGATCCCCTCCGCTTCCAGGTACAGTCCCGGTTCCACGGTGATCACCATCCCCGCTGCCAGCGGCAGATTCGCAATGTTGACGTCATGGGTATCCAGGCCCAGATGATGCGACACACTGTGGAAGTAGTAATCCCGCACGGTCATGCCATGATCCAGCAGACCGATCGCGGCGAGCTGTTCGCTGTAAAAATCAACCAGCACCTGGTTCAGCTGACGCAATGTTCGTCCCGGCCGGATGGCGGCGATCACCCGCCGCTGACCTTCCAGCACGATATCATAAATCTGTTTCTGGCGCTCTGTGAAATGGCCGTTAGCCGGATAGGTGCGCGTGATATCGGCACAGTAATGACCGACCGCACCGCCCAGGTCGCACAGCACCAGACTGCCGTCTTCGATCACTTCGTCATTGCGGCTGTAATGCAGCGTCGTCGCGTTGGCGCCCGAAGCGCAGATCGTCGGGAACGCATGCTCGCGCACTCCCTGCTTCATTAATGCGAAGTCAAAGACCCCTTCCAGCTCAGTTTCATTGATGCCCGGCGCGCAATGCCGCATCATCACCTTGACGGCGGTGATCGTCGCTTCCTGCGCCTGCCGCATCAGATTCAGTTCATCCTCGTCCTTGATCATCCGCAGCTGGGCCAGGGACGCGTGGACGTTGATCAGATCGACGCTGGGATAATGCTGCCGCACATGACTGGCAAACCGATAGGCCGGATCGTCCGGTTCCTCCCAGCTCTCCTTCGCCAGATCCAGCCCGACGCTCATGCGGCGGTTGCCGCGGTTCAGCTTCATCTGACGATGGATGAAATCCAGCATTTCCGCATTCGGATACACGGCGTCGACATCGGCCTGCTGCTGCGCTTCCTCCGGTTTCATCCGGCCGCCGACCCAGCGGGCCTGCTCCGGATCAAACGGCTCGATAAACAGCACCGACTGAACGTAATCGCCGTTCTTAATCAGCGCCAGCGTCATCGATTCCCGATCCAAGCCGGTCAGATAGTAGAAATTGCGGTTGACCGAGAACGGATAGGCCTCGTCCAGCGAACGAACCGGCGCTTTGCCGGAAAAGAATAATGCCAGGGAACCCTGCGGCATCGTCTCCATGACGCGGGTTCGGCGTGTTTTATAGTCCATTACAGTTCCTTTCTGCAGCGGTCGATCGCTGCGGCAATCCGCGGCAGATCCGCGGTCTCAATTCCCCAGTGCGTGACCAGCCGGTAAACGCCGTGATCCGCACCGTTGATTAAAATCCCCTGTTCCTTTAATGCATCGACAAACCGCTCCGGCGCGGCCAGACCATTCAGCGTCAGAAAGATCATATTGATATCCAGCTGATCCTTCGCCACCGCAACACCGTCCAGCTCCTCCAGCATCGCCGCCAGTGTTTTCGCATTGGCGTGATCCTCGCCCAGCCGCAGGCTCATCTGATTCATCGCGATCAATCCGGCCGCGGCCAGAAATCCCGCCTGACGCAAACCGCCGCCAATCCGCTTGCGGTTGCGCCGCGCGCGGGCGATGAATTCCTTCGTTCCGCATAACATTGAACCGACCGGCGCGCACAGTCCTTTGGACAGGCAGAACGTCACGGAATCCGCACAGGCAGCCAGCTCTGCCGCATCAACGCCCAGCGCCGTCGCTGCGTTAAACAATCGTGCGCCGTCCAAATGGACGTTTAACCCGGCTTCCTTCGCCACGGCATAATCCTGCCGCATGAGTTCCAGCGGCACCACTGTGCCGTTGGACAACGCGTTTTCCAGACAAAGCAGCGTTGTCGGCGGTTCGTGAATGTCGTCCGGCCGGATCGCCTGACGGATATCGTCCGGATAAATCCGGTCGTCGGGGTTGTCAATCGTCCGCCCCATACATTGACAGATCTGAGCGAGATGGCCGACTTCATGGGTGATGATGTGGCTCCGCGCTCCGAGGATCACTTCATCCCCGCGCTGGGTCTGCGACTGAACACCTAACAGATTCCCCATCGTTCCGCTGGAAACAAACAATGCCGCTTCCTTGCCTAAACGCTCGGCAGCCTGACGCTCCAGTTCGTTGACCGTCGGATCGTCGCCATACACATCGTCGCCAACAAGCGCGGAAGCGATTGCTTCCCGCATCTCAGGCGTCGGCTGCGTAACCGTGTCGCTGCGCAAATCGAGTATTTTCATGATTTCAACTCCAATTCTGATTTTCATTATAGAAAAAAATGCAGGTCTTTTAAAGTCTTTTCCCCGGTTTCCTGGACTTCTTGATGATCTTTTTTCAATTTCTTCCTGAAACAATTTTCATTCAGTTAATTCTTCCAAGTTCGTCCTGGTCTTCTTTGAAGCCGGTTTTCATAATTCTTTATTTTTTCTGACGCTGATTTTTCGTTTTCTCTGGTATGCTAATGAGTAGGAAGTGAAACTATGTTGCTTAAATTGATATTAATTCTGGTCTTGGCCGGAATTCTGGCGGGTCTGGCCGCTCAGCAGCATCTGCTCGAGCGCAGTCATGTTGCATCCGGCATTCGTAAAAAAATCCAAATTTTTGACGGAATCGCGGTGCTGATATTCATCGTCCGGTTCATGCCCTTACCGCTGGGCTCTACACAATTCGTTCAGGCCCTGGCCTTGGGCATGTTAGTTTTCCTGGCAGTTTCCACGCTGCTTCTGCTGCTTTTTCAGCTGCGGCCCACCGGCACGCGGACCTGGCTGCTCTGCTGGCTGAGCCTCAGCGTTCTGCTGAGCGGCGGAATCAGCGTCACAGGATGGCGGCAGGCGCATACGCTTGCCGTTCACGATACCCAGCTCACGCTGAGCTCCCGGTTTCCACATGACGAACTGCAGTTCACCGTAATCTCAGATCTGCATTTAGGAACCTCCGTCAACGCAAAGGAAATCAACGCCTTAATCCGCATCCTGGAACAAACGCCGAAGCAGCCGGTGATCATCGCCGGCGATCTGTTCGACGAATACACGACGCCGAAACAGCTGCAGGAATTCCTCGACGCCGTCAATCATTCCCAACTGGAAACGGTTTATATGGCGGCCGGCAATCACGAATACCACCAACGCCGCTATGAAGCGTATTTCCAACAAATTCAGGCCAGCCGGATCGTGCTGCTTCGCGATCAAACCATCGCGATTGACGAGCATCTTCAGCTGTTATTCCGTCAGGACCGCTCACAGCCGCGCCTGGCGTTAAACGATTTGATCGGCAATCCGAACGCCGACTGGATCGTCGTCGATCATCAGCCCAAGCTGAAAGAGAAAAACCCGGCCGTGCTTTTACAGGTTTCCGGCCATACCCATGCAGGACAGGTCGCGCCGTTCGCACTGGCAGTCAGACTGGCTTATCCGTGCGTCGCCGGCCGCTGCGATACGCAGCCGCAAGCGCTGGTCACCAGTGGAATGGGTGCCTGGGGATTACCGTTCCGCCTCGGCACCGAAAGTGAAATTCTGCGGGTCACGCTGCATTTTCAGGCACAATCAGAGATTCCTGCCGATAATACCTGAAAGTATGCACCTTCTTCTTTTTGACGAATGTCTCTGAATTTAGTCAATCCTGCCCAGATTCCTTCTGGGCAGTTTTTTTATATTCTAAGAATTTCGATGCGTCAGAGGCAAAAGAAAATGAAAAGAATGAAACAAACTCAAATGCGTTGAGATGAGATCACGTTTATTGTATAATTAACTCAAAAGATGATGGGTATCTCTGAAAGCGAGGTCTTCTTCA
>ERZ1106981.236-NODE-236-length-46503-cov-43.956877_pt1 | contig 46503 bp, 40 predicted proteins | sample MGYA00403692_ERZ1106981 | MGnify/ENA primary metagenome ERZ1106981 (study PRJEB35170, sample SAMEA104062431) | human gut metagenome | biome: human gut; feature: human-associated habitat; material: faeces | place: Denmark | collected 2012-06-22 ... | reverse complement strand
TGTGGGAGGAGCTAAGCTAAGGAAGAATCGGCTTCCTTAGCTTCCTACCCGATTTGACCCGGATTTATCTCGCCTTTTGAATGTGGCTTCTCTGCATCTGCGGCTTGCCTTTCCTTGTTCCTCTGGCGTACAATAAAGACATGATTCTTGAGGAGGGATTTTATGATCTGCATCACGGGCGGCACCGTCCATACCGGCAAGGGTGAAGTGCTGGAAAATACCGATATTCTGATCGATAACGGAAAGATCGTTGAAGTGGGTAAGGATTTAAAAGGAAAAGCCGAAGGGTTTATCGATGCTTCCGGAAAGGTGATTCTGCCGGGGTTTATCGACGCGATGAGCGAACTGGGCATGGCGGTCCGGCGCGGCGAAGTGCGCGACAACGACGAAAAGAGCGATCCGCTCACGCCGCAGCTGAAGGCGCTCTATGCTTATGATGGGGATTGCGTCAGCGAACAGGCGCCGTACACCTACGGGATTACCGCGCTGGCGGCATCGCCGAGCAATTCCAATATTCTGGGCGGGCAGATGGCGGTTTTTAGAACGGCCGGCATCAATCCGTTTAAAATGTTGGTGAAGGATGAAGCAGGGATGAAAGGTTCCGTGACCGATCAGGTCAAGGAAGCCTATGGTTCCCGCAACGTAGCGCCGATGACGAAGATGGGAATTTTCAGCTTGCTGCGGGACGCGCTGCGGCAGGCGCAGGAGTATGATGAGAACAAACCGGAAACCAAGCGGGATGAAAAAGCCAAAGCGCTGAAAAAGGTGCTGGCGAAGGAAATGCCGCTGTTGATCGCCGCCAACAACGCCGCCGAGCTGCGGGGGGTGCTGCGGGTCTGCGCCGACTACGATCTGAAACCGATTCTGGCACTGGGCTATGATATTCATGCGGAAGACGTCGATTTGTTAGATAAAATCCAGGGCGTCATTCTGGGCAATCTGTCGTATGGCTTTAACGCTTATTCGCAGAAAGCGGATTTGGAAGGATTATATGCGTTATATAAGAAGGGACTGCCGGTCGCGATGGCGACAATCGGCAACAATCCTAACGGGAAGGAAGGCCTGATCTGGACGGCGGCGCGGATGATGCGGGCCTGCGGGGACAGCGAAGCCGTGTTAAGCATGTTGACAAGCCAGGCGGCGAAGCTGCTGGGCTGCGCGGATCGGATCGGTTCAATTGAAGCCGGTAAGGACGCGGACTTCGTCATCTGGAGCGCCAATCCGATCGAAACCTATGAAGGCCGGGTTGAAAAGGTCTTCATGCAGGGCAAGGTCGTCTATGTTCAGGGAGGTTATCAACAATGAAGCTGATTAAAAACGGAACCGTCATGACGATGGGGCCGCAGGGGACGCTGCAGGCTGACATTCTGATTGAGAACGGGAAGATCGTTGACATTGCGGAAAAGATTACGGCGGAAGGTGCTGAAATCATCGACGCTTCCGGTCTGCTCGTCCTGCCGGGGCTGGTCGATGCGCACAGCCACATCGGCGGCTTTGACACGAAAACCGGCGCGCAGGATCTCAACGAAAGCGTCAATCCAATTACGGCGCAGCTGAATGCCTACGACGGGGTGGATCCGTTATCGCCGCAGTTTGCCTCAGCGTTGGAAACCGGCATCACTGCCAGCGGGATCGTGCCGGGCAGCGCCAATGTGATCTGCGGTCTGGGCTGCGTGATCAAATCCGCCGGGGCCAGTCTGGCTGAGCGCTGTGTGAAGCAGCCGTTCGCGCTGAAGGCCGCGGTCGGCGGCAATCCGAAGGGGGTTTACGGCAAACGCAATCAAAGTCCGATGACGCGCATGGCGATCGCGGAAACGATCCGCGAATACTTCCATCAGGTTCAGGACTACCGCCAGAAGAAACAGGAAGCCAAGGCGGATCCGGCCAAAATGCCGAAGTTCGATCAGGGGCTGGAAAACGGCGAGCTGGTGCTCGATAAAAAGATCCCGTTAAAAATCCATGTCTATCAGCACGATATTCTGACGTGTATCGAGCTGGCGAAGGAATTTGATATCCGGATTACGATCGATCATGCTCTGGGTTCCAGTGATTTCCTCGACGAAATCGAAGCGGAAAAAGACCGGCTGGCGATTATCTACGGCCCGATCGGCGCGCAGAAGGGGCCGAATGAGCTGCATTTAGTCGATACCGGCTGCTTAAAGGATCTGGATGAGCGCGGCGTTTTATGCGCGATCATGACCGACGGTCCGGCCCGCAATCCATGGATGATTCTGGCTCAGGCAGGGGAAGCCGTGCGCTTCGGCTGTCCGGCGGAACGCGTGCTGCGGATGATTACGATCAATGCGGCGACGATCCTGGGCTGCGAAGACCGGATTGGTTCGCTGGAAGTCGGCAAGGATGCAGATCTTGTCCTGTTTGATCAGAATCCGGTCGTTTCCACCGCGGCGAAAGCGCTGCTGACGATGGTGGACGGCGAGGTCGTTTACCGGCGTTCATCGCTTTGATTTTTTGCGGACCAGCACTGTATTGACCGTTATTTGATTACTTATCGCAGAATGCAAGGCGTTGTGACAAATCAGGATAAATCAAGTGAAAGAGTTATTCCTTGTAAGTTTTGCGCAATCAGCCAACAAAGAGAAGAAAAAGCATAATGAAAACAACTTGAGAGATCAAGGCCTGTTTCAATTATGCTTTTTATGTTCTTTTATAGGATTGTGAAAACTATTCGGTTGAATAATGTCGGGTTAATACCGTAAATTGTATTCCAATATGTGAGATTTTGGTTTATTCTCTTATTCTCTTGATCAAATTGTTCAGCAGCGTTTCTCTATATTTTGATCAAGAAATTTATCTAAAGCTATTAGAATTTCTTTGCGAGTCATTCCATAGAGCTTTGCTAGTTTATCTAACTCAGAGAGTCCAATCTCTCCTGTTATTTCGTATTGGTGTATTACTTTTGGGCTCCAATTTGTTTTTAAGGATAATTCTTCAAGCGTTAATCCTTTATCTTCCCTTAATTGCTTTATGAAATTGCCTATCGTTTTTCCCACTTTTAACTCTGATACTCTTTTGTCCATTTCGTATCCTCCTAGCAAAAAAAGCGTTCGTTACTTTCAAATTCATTTTAACACCTTTCGCTATATAATGTTATTGTTAATTTGAAAGTAGGGAACTATCTATGCGGCTAAATGATGCTATTCGATCTGAACTTAAAAAATTATGCCTGGATAACGGTATCACAGAGTATGAATTAGCGAAGAAAAGCGGTGTGAAAAGAAATACCCTGAATAATTTTATGAATTTAGAGTCGAGATATATTAGTCTAAATAAACTTTGCCGCTTAATTCGTGTATTTGATTTATCATTATCAAAATTCTTCTCAGATTCAATATTTAAGGATGTGAGTTTATGAATAGTAGCATAGCGGTTAAAACCAGGGTTAAAGAATTATGCAAAGAAAGAAACATGAGTTATTCATCACTGAGTAAGAAAGCCGGTCTCAACGAAACTACTTTGCCGATATTCATGGCCAGTGAAGAACAAGAATTATCTATTCCTAGTATTTTTTTAATTTGCCGTTATCTTAATATTACGCTTGAAGATTTTTTTGATCGAGAATATTTTAATCGATAACAGGCGGTTAGATTTCATAAAAGCGTCATAATTTCAGTTGTAGTTCCTTATGTTCAAATCCATTGTGTTAAGTTCTCTTTATAATTTGTTTGAAAGAGAGGAACTAATTATGATGCTCAATGACGCAATAAGACAAAAGATAAAAAGTTTATGCGAGTCTAATCATTTAAGTGTATATGAGCTTGCCAAACGAAGCGGGATTAAAAGAAATTCTATTTCTAATTTCATGAATATAGAAGAACGATATATGACCTTAACTACTTTAATAAGAATTATAAAAGTATTTGATCTTAACTTATCTACTTTTTTTGCCGATCCTATTTTCCGAGATATTAAAGGGATATAATTGTCATGAACAGTAAAGAAGCCGTTAAAAAAAGAATTCAGGAATTATGTAAAGAAAGAAAAATAAGCTATTCGTATTTGAGCAGAAAAGCTGGACTTAATGAAACGACGTTACCGATTTTTATGGCAAATGATCAACAGGCCCTCTCTATACCCAGTATATTTCGTATATGCCGTTATCTTGGAATTACGCTGGAAGATTTTTTTGATAGGGATTATTTCAATGAATGCGAAGAATTTTTAAACTAAGGATATTGTGCAGAATTATATAAAGGTTGCATAAGTATTGTCGGAAAAAGAAAAATGGATTTTGAATCAAGCTGGAAGGTTTTCCACAATTCTAAAATGGAATACAAAAAAGCATAATTGGAACAAGCCTTGACCAACAAGCAGGTTTCATTATGCTTTTTTCTTCACTTTTTTTCTGATCGTGGATAACGCTCAGGAATCTTTCTTTAATTTCATTTTTCCTGCTGTGGCACAGCTCTTTTCAGTGAATCAAGATCGTGTGCTGAACCGGCAATTGCTGTTGTCAATCCCGCTTTTCAATCGTCAGCGACGCGATGACAGAAGGATTCGGCGCGCCGGTTTTTAAATTCTGTGCGCCCGGCATTAACATCATATACCCGTCTTTTCCGCACCGGCTTTCCGGGGACTGATCGGCGTCGATCCAGGCATGCTGCACCTGGCCGACAACCATGGCGGTGATACCGGCGCCGCTGAGATCTTCCATGGATTTCAACGTGCATTCCAACGTGACGAAGCTTTCCTGGATGATCGGCGCGGAAATCGTGCGGGCGTTTTCCAGCGTGAAGCCGCCGGCGGAAAACTCATCGGCATCCAGTTCGTTTTGGCGGATTGTTTCGATCAGTGCGTCGTAATAACGCACCGGCAGAAAATTGACCGCAAAAACACCGGCCCGCTTGATGTTGGCATAGGTGTGCGTGTGCAGGTAAAGATTGCCAAGCACGGCGAAGAAGGCCGTCTTGTCCCCATGGAAGCAGCTCCAGCTGTGAAAACAAATGTTCGGCTTGCCATTCTCTTTCCATGTCGTGACGGCAAATAAAACCTGCGGGATGGCGGCTGCGAGCTCCAGATGGGAAAACAGCTCAAATTCTTCCGGATAAGCGGGTTGGAAATGAGCTGGCCGGTCTGATCCGATTTCAATTTTCATGCGATCTCCTTTCGGCAGATCCTGAATCTGCCTGTGAAGGCCCGGACGTTAAGTTCAAGCGGGAATCTCCTTGTCATCATTATACACCCTTCTTTGATTTCAGCTTACTTCCGAGTTTAGGGATGCCTAATTCCGAATGAGTGCATTATATATAAAAAGGAAGAATTCCGAATCTTACAATTCTGTTAGCGAGCTGTAAGTCCCTTCTAAGGTACAATAAGCGTGACAAGCTTATAATAAAATCGTAATCAAGGAGGAATCACAAATGAAAACATTCAATAAGATTCTGATTGTATGCCAGGTTTTATTTCAGGTCATTGTATTAGGCCAGGACGGCCTTGGCGATATTCATTAATAAAGGAAGGGAAAACTTATGGAAACGATATTACAGGTAAAACAAATTGAAAAGATTTACGGCAATAAAGGAAGCATTACCCGGGCGATCGAGGATATCAGCTTCGAGGTGAAGAAAGGGGAGTTCGTCGGGATCATGGGACCCTCCGGATCCGGCAAGACGACGCTGCTCAACTGCATCTCGACAATCGACACCGTGACCAGCGGTCATATTTTAATCGGCAAGGACGACATCACCAAGATGAAAAGCAGCCAGCTGTCCAAGTTCCGCCGGGAACAGCTCGGCTTTATCTTCCAGGATTTCAATCTGCTGGACACGCTGACGGCGTATGAAAACATCGCGCTGCCGTTGACGATTCAGCGGGTCAATCCGAAGAAGATCGAAGCCCGGATCAAGAAGTTGTCGGTTCAGCTGGGGATTGAGGAAGTCCTGAAAAAATATCCGTATCAGATGTCCGGCGGTCAGCAGCAGCGCGTCGCCTGCGCCCGCGCGATGATCTGCCATCCGTCGCTGATTCTGGCCGACGAGCCGACCGGAGCGTTGGATTCCAAAGCCTCAAGAATGCTGCTGAACAGCTTTGAGGTGCTTAACAAGTCGCTGGAAGCCACGATTCTGATGGTCACTCACGACGCCTTTACCGCCAGTTTCGCCCACCGCATTCTGTTCATCAAGGACGGCCGTATATTCAATGAATTAGTCCGCGGCGATGACGACCGTAAGACATTCTTCAACCGCATCATCGAGGTCGTCAGTTTGTTGGGAGGGGACACCAACAATGTACTTTAAAATCGCGCTGGGCAATGTCCGCCGCAGTATCCGGGATTACGGCGTTTACTTCCTGACCCTGACCTTCGGCGTCTGCCTGTTCTATGTCTTTAATTCAATCCAATCTCAATCCGTCATGCTGGCGCTGAGTCAGTCACAGGCGAAAATGCTGGTGCTGTTAAACAATCTGATGCAGATCTTCTCAGTGTTTGTCTGTATCGTCCTGGGCTTTCTGATCGTTTACGCCAATAACTTTCTGATCCGGCGGCGGAAAAAAGAACTTGGCCTGTATCTGGTGATGGGCATGAACAAAGGCACGGTGGCCCGGATCCTGATGATTGAAACCGTGATGATCGGTTTATTGGCCTTTGCGGTCGGTCTGGGCTTGGGGATTCTGGTCTCCCAGGCGCTGACGGTGGTCACCGCCAATCTGTTCATGGTTCAGCTCAAAGCCTTTGAGTTCATCGTTTCCTTTAAGGCAATTCTGTTGTCGGCGCTGTTTTTCGGCGGGATGTATCTGATCGTGCTGATCTTCAACAGTGTGGTTGTCAGCCGGTATAAGCTGATCGATCTGCTTCAGGGCGACCGGCATAACGAAACGCTGAAGCTGCGTTCTATCGGTTTGTCCGTCGTGCTGTTCATCGCCAGTCTGATCATTCTGGGCTGCGCTTACGCGCTGATCCTGGACAACGGCTTTGCGATGTTCACGCTGGAATTCACCGCTTCGATCGTGCTCGGTTCGATTGGAACCTTCCTGTTTTTCTTCTCGCTGTCCGGCTTCCTGCTGAAATTTGTGCAGAGCCGCAAAAGCTTCTACTACCGCAACCTGAATATGTTCGTTATGCGTCAGCTGAACAGCCGGATCAATTCGGCGTTCGTATCGATGACGATCATCTGCATCATGCTGCTGCTGACAATCGGCGCTTTGTGCACCGGCTTGTCCTTCGGTCAGGTGCTGGCGGGCGATGTCGAGAAAACCTCGCCGTACGACGCGACCGTATATGTCTACGACACGCAGTCGCTGGGCTTCCATTTAACTGAAGATTTCCGCAGCCAAGGATTGGATCTGGATGGTCTGGCCCGTGAAGCGGCCGATCTGGATCTTTATGATCTGGCCGTAAAAATCAAGGATTTCAGCAGTCCGGAAGTCATCGCAACGATGCAGAACAGCACGTCCCATGATGTCGGGGAAATGGCGATCGATTTCCTGCCGCTGTCCCAGCTCAACGCCGCGCTGACAATGCAGTCGAAGCCGGAAGTTGCATTGGCAGAGAATGAATATCTGATCACCTATTCGATGAACGCTGCCGAGTCGGATATCTTCAAGGCAGTCAAGGAACACCGCGAGCTGACCATCGACGGCAAGACACTGACGATCAGCCAGCCGGCGCTGTTCTTACAGCTTCAGAATTTCAGCGCTTACGGCAACTTCTTAACGATCGTGCTGCCGGATTCATTTTTCATCAATAAAATTCCAGCCAGTCAGTCGTTCAATCTGAACTATAACGTACCTGCCGAGGAAGGCGATGCCCGTCTAAATGAAATGATCAAAGCCTATGGGCAGCAGACGGGTTTCGCCTACAACGGCGTCACCCGCGCGGAGATGTACGAAGCTTCCGGCGGGATGAAGCTGATCCTGTCGTATATCGCAGTCTATCTGGGCCTGGTCTTCTTGATCGCGTCGGCAGCGATCCTGGCTTTGCAGCAGCTGTCGGAATCGGCGGACAACGTACATCGGTACGCTCTGCTGCGAAAGATCGGCGTTGAGGAAAAGATGATCCGCCGCTCGCTGTTCACTCAGATCGCCATTTATTTCCTATTCCCGTTGGCATTAGCCATCGTGCATTCCATCGTCGGCGTCAGCGCGGTGATTCAGTCGCTGGTGGCGCTGGTCAAAATTGATATTGGCGGCCAGGTATTGCTTGTCGGCGGGTTCCTGGCCCTGATCTACGGCGGTTATTTCCTGATCACCTACACAAGCAGTCTGAGCGTGATCCGCGACCGCGTACAAGCCCGCCGTTTGGAATAAGCTCGGCATGACCCCCTGATGAAGGCTGGTGGAGAATGGACTCTGCCAGCTTCTTTTTTTGCGATGAAGACAAGCGCCGATCAACCGGAGGAATTCAAGGCCAAAAGACCGACAACCTGCGATTAAGCTTTCTCCCGCCTTGTTTGATCGGAAAATCGTAATCATTAAGGAATAAAAGTTAAGCAGATTGAGAAAAATGAAAGAAAATCGCAAGGAACATCGACAGGACTTTTGTTATAATAAGAAGGAATTCAGCGAGGAGTTTTGCAACGTGAAAAAAAGAATGATTCAATTAAGTTTACTGGCGCTGGGTCTGACACTAACGCCGGTTCATGCGGAAGTCTCTGGCCGCGCGCTGATCACGGCGGATTCCCGGATCGGGGAAATCGTGCGCCAGGATGCGCCGCGCTATGAGGACGGGACTGCTTATTTGGAAGAGGATGCGGATTTTCCGCAGATCAAAAGCGATTTTGTCTATATGGTCGATATGGACACCGGCCAGGTGATGATTGACAAAGGCAGCGAGGATCAGATTTATCCTGCTTCCATGACGAAGATGATGACGCTGTTAGTGGCGATTGAAAACGCTCCGGCGCTGGACAGCACGATGACGCTGGGGCCGGAGGTGTTTGCCGGGCTGGCGGAAGCGCACGCTTCGGTCGCCGGGTTCAAGCAGGGCGAAACCGTATCGGTAAAAGATCTGCTTTACGGTCTGTTTCTGCCTTCGGGGGCGGATGCCGCGCAGGCGCTGGCACTGGAAGAAGCCGGCAGCGAAACGGCGTTTGTCGGACTGATGAACGAAAAAGCGGCCGAGCTGGGAATGACGGGAACGCATTTTGTCAATACATCCGGACTGCATGATCCCGATCACTATACGACGCTGCGTGATCTGGAAACGCTGATGCGCTACGCTTTGGAAAACCCGACGTTTAACGAGATTTTCCAGACCCGCCGCTACACCGCTACCCCGTCGCTGCACACTGGCGGGCTGGTGTGGGAAAGCACGCTGTTCGCGAAGATCTCGTCGACCGATCCCGCCAAGATCGACAACGATTCGATTCTCGGCGGGAAAACAGGATATACCAATCCAGCGGGGCTGTGTCTGGCTTCGATTGCGGAGAAAAACGGCACGCGGTATATGTTGATCACCGCGCATGCCCCGGTATCCAATACCCCGTATCACATTCTCGACGCGGACCATATCTATGATTATTTCTACGATCATTACAGCAAGCAAACGGTTTTAACGGCGGATCAGACGCTGTTGGAAACTAAGGTTCCGTTTGTCCTGTTCAACGACAAGCTGACGCTGAAGGCCGGGACCGACGTCGTGCTGAATCTGCCCAACGGCTATGATCTGTCTGCACTGCAGATCGAAACTCAGCTGGACGGGGAGCTTCAAGCTCCGATTGAGGAAGGCCAGCGGTTAGGCCTGGCGACGATCACCCGCACCGACACGGAAACCCCGCAGGAATTAGCTCGGATCGAGCTGACCAGTCCGCGCCGTTATCAGCGCAGCGCTCTGCTCTACGGCTTCCATCAGTTTCAGCAGTGGGTAAAAGCTCATACCGTCTTCTTCGGGCTGGTTGTGCTGGGTTTGGTTCTGTGTCTGATTCTGATCCGCGACTACCGGCGGGAACAGCGCCGCTATAAATCAGCCAGGAAGAAACGCAAGCGCCGTCCGCATCTGTGATTTGATTCATGAACTGACAGGAGATTCGATTCCTGTCTTTTTTTGGATTCATTCTGAAAGGGAACGCAGAATGAAAATCTTGTGAATATATTTACAAAATAAAGAATCTATGCTAAACTAAGATCAACAATTTGATAAGATAAATAAGATAAATAAATTATCGAAGCGAATTGCCGGAAAGAGGTGAGGAATCGGTCAACAGAAAGCAAGCAAGGCGCCACCACAAGTGAAGGAGGGATGTTTGTGTTGGAAGCAGTAATGGCTTATCAGAGTTTGATCATCGTGCTCGTCATTGCTGTGCTCGTCATCGTGATTTTGACGACCGGCTACATCAAAGCGCCGCCCGATACGGCGTATATCATTTCCGGCCTGCGGAAGAAAATTATCATCGGCAAGGCCAGTATTAAAGTTCCTTTCTTTGAACGGATGGACCGGCTGAGTCTGAAGCTGATTCCGATCGACGTCAAGACGTCTACCGCCGTGCCGACTGCGGATTACATCAATATCCTGGTCGACGCCGCCGTCAACATCAAGATCAGCAGCGACAGCGAACGGTTGTCCGTCGCCGCGGAAAACTTCCTGAATCAGGATACGGACTATATCGCCCGCGTCGCGCGCGAAGTGCTGGAAGGCAACATGCGCGAGATTGTCGGCCGCATGAAATTAGAGGAAATGGTCAGCGACCGTCAGAAATTCGCGGAGCTGGTCAAGGAAAACGCGATGCCGGACCTGGCGGCGATGGGACTGGACATCATCAGCTTCAACGTTCAGAACTTTTCCGACTCCAACGGCGTGATCGACGATCTGGGCATCGACAATATCTCGCAGATCAAGAAGAAAGCCGCGATCGCCAAAGCCGAAGCGGATAAGGAAATCGCCGTGGCGAAAGCCGAGGCGGACCGGCAGGCCAGCGACGCGCGGATCAACGCGGAGCGTGAAATCGCGATCAAGAACAACGAGCTGGAAATCCAGAAGGCCGAGCTGAAAAAGGAAGCGGATCTCAAACAGGCCGAAGCTGACGCTGCATATCAGATCGAACAGGAAACCCAGCGCAAAACGATTGAAATCACATCGGCCAACGCTAATATCGCCAAACAGGAACGCGAGGTTCTGTTGAAGGAGAAGGAAGCGGAGGTCAAGGAAAAAGCGCTGGACGCGCAGATCCGCAAGCAGGCGGAAGCAGAGAAATACGCGCAGCAGCAGCGCTCCGACGCCCAGCTGTACGCCCGCCAGAAAGAAGCCGAAGCGCGCAAATTTGAAATCCAGCAGGAAGCGGAAGCCCAGAAAGCCAAGGCTGACGCGGAGCGGTACACGAAGGAACGCGAAGCGCAGGGCATCCAGATGGTCGGCGAAGCGGAAGCCGAAGCCGCCCGGGCCAAAGGCATTGCCGAAGCGGAAGCGATGGAAAAGAAAGCGCTGGCCTATCAGAAATACAACGACGCCGCGATGGCGGAAATGTTGATCCAAATTCTGCCGGAGGTTGCCGGCAAGATTGCCGAACCGTTAAGCCAGATCGACAAGATCACGATTATCGGCGGCGAAGGCAGCGGATTGGACGGAGTGTCCAGCAATGTGCCGGCTGTCATGGCGAAATTATTTGAGGCGATGAAGGAAACCACCGGCATCGACCTGAAGGAAATCGTCCGGGCCGGCTCCTACGATGCCAAGGTCAACCGCAATCTCAACGTCCGCGGTCTGACGCTGCCGTCTTCAACGGAAGCGGTTCAGGAAACGGAAACGGATTCTGATACAACGCCACAAGATAAAAACGAACCGGTCGCTGACTGACCGGTTTTCGTTTGCTTAAAATTCATGGGTTTTCACAAGGCGCCAGATGCCCGAAGGGGTCCGCAGAAGAAACAAACGGAGGAAAACCCGGGTCTCAACAAGGGGTGGAAAAGTCGCTCCGCCGCTTTTTTCAAAATTTGTCAATCTTCGATTTATCGCTTTGTTATGCGGTTTTTGTTGTAATTTAATGATAATGCGTCTATAATAAATCACTGTGTAAAGGAATGGTACTTTTATGGCATATCAGAAGATTATTAACATCGCGGTCATTGCCCACGTCGACGCCGGTAAGTCGACGCTGGTGGATGCGTTTTTAAATCAGAGTCACGTTTTCCGGGATAACGAGGAAACGGTTGACTGCGTTATGGACAGCAACGATCTGGAACGGGAACGGGGCATTACAATTTACTCCAAGAACTGTTCTGTGACGTACAAGGATTACAAAATCAATGTCGTCGATACTCCGGGCCACGCGGATTTTTCCTCCGAGGTTGAACGGATTATCAAGACGGTCGACACCGTCATCCTGCTGGTGGATTCCAGCGAAGGACCGATGCCGCAGACGCGCTTCGTGCTTCAGAAGAGCTTGGAATGCGGCCTGCGCCCGATTCTCTTGATCAACAAGATCGACAAGAAGGACGAACGGGCCGATCAGGTCATCGACGAGGTTTACGATCTGTTCCTCGATCTGAACGCGACCGACGAACAGCTGGATTTCCCGATCCTCTACGGCATCGCCCGTCAGGGAATCGTGCGTTATCAGCCAAATGATGAAAACGAGGACATCACGCCGTTGTTTGAAACGATCCTGAAGCATTGCGAAGCGTATCCGGATTTCACGGAAGAACCGGTGCAGATGCAGGTTTCCGCCTTGGCTTACGACGATTACATCGGCCGTTTGGGCATCGGCCGGGTTTATGAAGGCACGCTGAAAGAGGGCAGCACGGTCATCCTGTGCAACGAGGACGGCCGTCAGGAACGCCGTAAAATCAATCAGGTGTTCGTGTATAAGGGCTTAAGCCGGATCGCCGTGCCGGAAGCGCAGTGCGGTGAAATCGTCATGATCTCCGGCGTGGCCGATATCTCGATCGGCGACACGCTGTGCGATCCGGAAAGCATCCGGCCGCTGCCGATGATCCGGATTGAAGAACCGACGCTGTCGATGAACTTTATGGTCAACACTTCACCGTTTGCCGGACAGTCTGGGAAATACGTCACTTCCCGCAACATCCGCGAGCGACTGGAAAAAGAACTGGAAGTCAACGTCGGCCTGAAGGTTGAAGAAACCGATACGACTGACTGCTTCAAGGTTTCCGGCCGCGGCGAGCTGCATCTGTCGGTCCTGCTGGAAAACATGCGCCGGGAAGGCTACGAAGTCGCGGTCTCCAAGCCGGAGGTCATTATGCACAAAGTCGACGGTGCGCTGTATGAGCCGGTCGAGGAAGTCGTGTGCAGCGTTCCTAACGAATACGCGGGAACGGTCATCTCCAAGCTGAACCTGCGTAAGGGCATCATGGTCGATATCCAGGATGAAGGCAGCTACACGCGGATTTTATACACGGTTCCGACGCGCGGCTTACTGGGCTACCGTTCGGAATTCATCAACGATACGCGCGGCGAAGGCACGATGGTCCGCCGCCTGGCCGGTTATGAAGCCTACAAGGGCGATATCCCGCAGCGGGCTAACGGCGCGCTGATTTCCACGGAAACTGGCAAGGCGATGACCTATGCGCTGTGGAACATCCAGGAACGCGGCCAGCTGTTCGTTTCCCCGCAGACGGAAGTCTACGAAGGAATGATCATCGGCATGTCGGCCCGGAATATGGACATGGACGTCAATCCGCTGAAAAACAAGAAGATGACGGCAGTCCGTTCGACTGGCAACGACGAAGCGATGAAGCTGGTTCCACCGAAGATCATGTCGCTGGAAGAAGCGCTGGAATTCATCAACGACGATGAACTGGTTGAACTGACGCCGACGGATATCCGGATCCGCAAGAAATATCTGACGGCCTTGGAACGCCGCCAGCACATGCGCGAGCTGAACAAGGCCGCGGCAGAGCTGGAAGAAGAATAAATCCTTGAAACATCCGTTTACTGCGGATGTTTTTTTCTGGCTCGCGTAAGGATCCAATGAACGAATACACATTGTTTTTCAGGGAACTGATCGGTATAATGAAATTAAAGAAGCCTGGGCTATGTCCGAAGAGGCATACAGGGGGATAAGACAAGCCGGAGGAATTAATTATGGATCAGAATCAAGTTCAGACTCATGTCGGTTCCTACTCTCCCCGCGCTTTGATTAAGCTATATTAAAATGGAAACATCGGTCATCTGCTGGGGTGAAACTCTTTTGTGGAGGGGACTGGAAATTTTATTTATCTTTCGAGGACATGGACCACACATCAAATAATAAAATCCAGGATTCAGCGAGCGATCAATGAAAGAATAGAAGAAATTTTAAATCTAAAATGCGGTAAAGGAGGGAAAAATGAAAAAAATTTTGCTGATGAGTTTATCCATGGTTTTCTTGTGTAGTTGTTCATTCAAAGAAAAGGAAGTTATCGCTGATCCAACAATTACAGTTGAGCCGGCTTCTACTCAAAATATCGGGGAGGATGCTTCAGAAAGAGATTATCGTGGTCTCATTCCAGAAACATCGAATATTAAAGATCAAATTAAAGAAAAGTTTCTATTTTACCCTACGGATATCATCATTAACTTGGATACAAAGAACATACGATGGGTTGCGGATTGTGGAGTGGGTCTCGATCTTGATCTATTTACTGAGCAAGATCAAGAAGCTTATGTTCGACTTCATCGATCAATTTATGAAGGGACATTGACTGAGATTGCTGAAAATAGTTACAGTGCTAAAGGAGAATTTATGCCGTCAATGTTATCTGAAAATTCGCCCATATCAGAAAGTGTAGACTTTTATTTGATTTTGAAGGATAGAAAAGCTTATATTGTTCTTGAAGAAATGAGCTTGGATGATCTTGAAGAATATAATTCTGATTCGTATTACTATTGGCACGAAAAAACAGAGAAATAACCTCTGCTTTTTACGCTGAGTTAACTGTATATGTTTGTACCAAGCTGTGAACAGTTATTTTAAAATTCCGCCGTTCAATTTTTAAATAGTCTCCTTCTAAAGCAATGGAGGATTTTCATCGACGTACTTGAAACCAGGCTTGTCATCGGCAGCGATCACTCTGGAATTGTAATTGCTTTCAGAAATGGTTATAATGAAAGTGATTGAATAACGAACTAATTTGGAGAAAAGAGGGAGCGTATGTCCTGGAATATCGCGGCGGAGTGCATCTCCATTGTTTTTTTATCGATCATTCTGGTGTACGCCCACAAAGGCACGCTGCTGCCGTCGTGGAAAAACCGGATGTTTCAGTGCTGCCTGGGAGCGACCTTTGCGGCGATGGTATCCAACGTTCTTTCGACGCTGCTGCTGGCCAGTCCGCACTGGGTTGATTCCTGGCTGTGCTGGGGCGTAACGGAAATCTATTTTTTAGCGACGCCGTTAATGGGACTGGCCTATTATTGCTACACGGCGGCGACGGTTTTCGAGGAACATGCCGGCGGCCGGCGTGCGCTCTGGCTCGGTATTCTGCCGGGCGTTTTGTATGCCGTTCTCGTTCTGCTCAATCCCTGGACCGGCATGCTGTTCACGATCCGGGCAGGGGTTTATCTGCGCGGCCCGTGGATTTTCACGACATATCTGATCTTCTATTTTTATTGTTTGATCTCCGTCGTGCTGGTGCGGCGATATCGCCGCTGGCTGGAACCGCAGATCTATAAAATTTTGTTTGTTTTTCCGCTGATCGCCTGCAGCGTCATCGTGGTCCAGCAGCTGTTTCCTGACGTTATCTTAAGCGGATCGGCGGCGACGACGGCGATCCTGCTGATTTATCTCTATTTACAAAATAAGCAGATTTCTTTGGATCCGCTGACGGGGTTGGGCAACCGCGTCGAGTTCCAGAAAATGATCAGCCTGTCGATGCAGAACAACCGTTCGTTGTTTTTGGTGATGGTAATTTCGCTGCGCGACTTCAAGCAGATCAACGATCACTTCGGTCAGCGGACCGGCGATCATTTCCTCAAACAGATCGCTTCGACGTTGAAAACGATGGCTGCGCCCTATCCTCTGTATCGGTTTTCCGGCGATGAATTCGCGCTGCTGATCCGCAACCGCACGCCTAAAGAAATGGAAAAGCTTGAACAGGACATTCTGGACCGCTTTAACAAACCGTTTGAGATCGACGGATACAGCTATCGGCTGCACGCGGTGATCGGGCTGGCTGCCTATCCCAACAGTGCGGAAAGTCTTGAAGGTTTGATCAACGGTCTGGAATATGCGGTCAATCAGGCGAAGCTGCATCATTGGAAGCTCTGTTATTGCGACCAGACGATGCTCGAAGGGATGCGGCGGCGCACGGAGATCATTGAAATCTTAAAACAAAAGCTGCAGGAACAGGCGTTTGTCATGGTGTATCAGCCGATTTTAGAAGTGAAGACCGGACGGATCAGCGCTGTGGAATCGCTGATGCGGATTCCTGAAAGCCCTCTGGGGCCGCTGTCGCCGGGCGAGTTTATTCCGATCGCCGAGGAAACCGGACTGATCATTCCGATGACCTGGCAGATTCTGCGGCAGATCTGCACGATGATCGTCCGGCTGCAGGAACAGGGAATGACGCTGCCGGCGGTGCATGTCAATTTTTCAGCCGTTCAGCTGGTTCAGCCGGAGCTGGCGGAAACTGTCTTGCAAACACTGCGCGAGTGCCGGACCGATCCGGAACAGATCATCATTGAAATTACGGAAACGGCCCTCGCCGAGAATCCTGAGGAAACGATCCGCTTTGCCCGGACGATGATGGAACACGGTGTAAAGATCGAAATGGATGATTTCGGCACCGGCTATTCGAATATCGATTCCGTCATGCACATGCCTTTAAGCACAGTGAAGCTGGACCGCAGTCTTGTCGTATCGGCAGTGGAAAACCCGCGCAGCGCGACGATGACCGGATATTTGATCCGGGTCTTTCACGAGCTGGGCTATGAAGTGCTGGCGGAAGGCGTGGAAACCGTCGAACAGGATCAATTTGTGCGCGCGGAAGGCGTCGATCTGATTCAGGGGTTCTATTATTCCCGGCCGCTGGCAGAAACACAGCTTGTCGAGTTTCTGGCCCATTTCCCGGATCAACAGCCTTCCGGTGCTTGACGGACGCGGTATAATAAAAGAAAAAGGAGGATCATTGCCATGTCAGAAGCGACGATCAGAGATCTTCAAACACGCCGGGCAATCCGCCAGTTTCAATCCGCTGCCCCCTCTGCCGAACTGCTGGATCTTGTCTTAGAAACCGGAACTTATGCTCCCACGGGTCAGGGCAAACAAGCGCCGGTGATCATCGCCGTTCAGGATCCGCAGCTGCGCGCGCAGCTGACGCGGATGAACGCCGAATATGCCAAACCGAGAACCGATCCTTACTATGGTGCACCGGTGATCATTCTGGTCCTGGCCGACAGTACGATCAGCACCTGGGTCGAAGACGGCAGCTGCGTGCTGTGCACGATGATGCAGGCGGCGCATGCGCTGGGGCTGGGCAGCGTCTGGATTCACCGCGAGCGTCAGATGTTCGACAGCGAGGAAGGCAAGGCGCTGTTAAAAGAATGGGGTCTGAGCGAGAACCTGCGCGGCGTCGGCGCGCTGGCGCTGGGCCAACCAGCCGGCGAAGCTCCGCAGCCGAAGCCCCGCAAAGCCGATTATATTCTGAAGCTGTAAAAGCCGAAACGCCGGATCGCCGGCGTTTTTTGCATTTTCGGGAGAAGGGTGTCGGAAAGTGCGGAAAAGCGATTGACAAGCCGGACTCCTTTCGTTATCATAGAGAAGACAAAGCGAGGCGAAGCCGCGCTAAAAGGGGGAGAATCGGAATGTCGATCGGAATCAATCAAAATGAAGAAGAACTGGAACAATGCCTGTTCGACGCTTTGATCGAGCTGATGCAGCGGATGCCGTTAGACAAACTGACGGTCAACGATCTGTTGAAGCAAGCTCACGTCAGCCGGTCCAGCTTTTACCGGCGCTATCAGGATAAATATGATCTGGTCAACAAGAGTTATCAGAAAATTTTTGATAAGACGCTGAATACCTTTCTGGACGGCTGCGGCTGGCATGATTCAGTAAGTGCCGTCTATCAGGTGTTTCAGGAAAATCTGTTTTTCTTTCAGAATGCGCTGCGCTCGCATGATCCCAACTCGCTGCGCAACTACATTTTTCAGATCAGCCTGAACCTGTATGCGGAAACGTTGAAGCGCCATGGGGAAGACGTGCAGGACTGGCATACGATGGCGATGCTGCGGGTACATATTTACGGCAATCTCGAGCTTATGTGCGAATGGGTGGAGAACGGCATGGATAAAACGATCGACGAGATGATCCAGCTTTCCCACGATACGCTGCCGCAGCGGTTTAAGCCGTATTTCAACGATTGATCGTGAATTTGCGGACAAAGAGAAACAAAACCGCCGACCTGTTTCTTGAATCTTCCTTCTTTGAAATGGATAATAAAATCACAAAATAACAGGAGGAAAGAAACATGGCAAAGAAATCAATCAGCCGCCGGGATTTCCTGAAAGGCGCCGCCGCTTCCACATTGGGACTGGCTGCCGTCGGGATGCTGGGCGGATGCAGCAGCGAGGATTCGCCGAAGGCTTCGGCCTCCACGATCAGCTGGACGAAGGAAACGGACGTCTTAATCGTCGGCGCCGGCGGCACGGGGGTTTGTGCGGCCGCAGCGGCTGCGGAGGCCGGAGCGAAGGTGCTGGTTTTGGAAAAAGCGGGCATTGCCGGAGGGACAACCAATCTGTCCGGCGGCGTTATGCAGGCAGCCGGCACAACCTATCAGAAACAATTCACCGCGTATCAGGACGATACGCCGGAAAAGCATTTTGAGTGCTGGATGACGGAAGGCGAAGGTCAGCTGGACGAAGCGCTGGTTAAGGATCTGGCGATGGGCGCACCGGAAGACATCGAATGGCTGGCCAGCACGTGCGGCTTGAAATGGACGAGCGTTTACGGCCATTGCCACGTTCCTTATGTTAAGGATGAAGTGCTGGCGGACCGGATTCACGTCTATGAGGGCGGCGGTGCTTCCGGCAGCGGCGGAATCTATGTTCAAGCGGTCTTGAAGGTCGCCGAGGGCTTAGGCGCAGTTGTTGAATATGAAACGGAAGTTACCCGTCTGATTACGGAAAACGGCAAGGTCATCGGCGCGGAAGCGACACAGAACGGCCAGACGATTACGATCAAGGCGAACAAAGGCGTCATTCTGGCGGCCGCCGGCGTCGATCAGAACGCGGAGATGGCGAAGGAATTAAATCCGCAGCAGTATTGGGACGATACGACGCAGATCTGTCTGTGCGTCGCTTCTGATACAGGCGACGGCATCCGCATGGGAATGGAGCTGGGCGCGGCCTATGTCAGCGGCGGTACAATCGACTTCTGCGGCAAGACGGGCGCGGCGACAGATAACCGCAATCCGGTATTCCCGTCGTTTATCGTCAATCAGGCCGGCCGGCGGTTTGTCTGCGAGGACGCGACGTATGCCTATCATTACCGCGCGATCTATCAGCAGGAAATGCAGCTGCAGGGCCCGACCTACATGATTTTCGGCGCGAGCAGTTTGGAAGCGGAGGGTGCGCCGTGGACGGCGGAAAGCGTAGCCAAGGATATCGCCGACGGAGTTGTGATCACGGCGGATACGCTGGAAGATCTGGCGGGTAAGCTGGGGATCGACGCGGCGGGCTTGGTCCGGACGATGAAGGACTGGAACGACGACGTGGCGGCCGGCACAGATCCGTTTGGCCGTAAGGACGGTCTGGAACCGATCAGCGGCCCATTCTATGCGTACAAGAATACAGCGTATAACCTGGGCGCATTAGGCGGATTGAAGATTACGACGGACTGCGAAGTCGTCGATGTTAACGGCAAGGTCATCGAAGGCCTGTATGCGGCCGGCTTAAATGCGGGCGGCTGGGTTGGCCCGTACTATCCAGGCAGCGGCACCGCGGTTATCGGCACCTGCCACTTCGGACGCAAGGCCGGGGCAGCGGCGGCGAAACGCTCAGCGTAACTGTAAAAATCATTTTATAGCTCAGAAAATCTAGGTTCAGTACAGCGGAGAGCAGGACGGCAGCGTCAGGCGGACTCCGCTTTTTTCATGCCTTTTCCGGCGCATTGACCCTGCGCAAGCTGTTTGAAGAGGCGGTGGAAAGACCTGATCGTTCGGATTTTGGCATAGCGGCTGGCGGACATCTCACGCAGTCCGCAGATGAGGTGTGGAAAAGATTCTGGATAAAAGACGGATTTTCCCGTGTTTATCGCTGTCAGAACAGGACTTTGGAAGCAGAAAAAGCAATCAACATCATGAAAACGGTAATCTTTCCCAATTCTTTACAAATCAATGATATAATTCTTTTATAGAACATTATTGAGGATTGCCAGGCCATGACCGCCGGAACGAGCGCAGCGGCCGAACCTGATCGCTTGTCAGGAAGGAAAGATCACGCTGTATGAAAAAACGCAGGCTTATTTTTATGTTAATTTTCTGCCTGGGATTGAATGGGATGATCCCGTTTTTAAGACCGGCTTCCGTGCGGGCGGAAACACCGGTGATCCGCGTCGGCTACATTGATTACGCCGGATTTATTGAAGAAGACGGGGCTGGGAAATATACGGGCTACGGCGTGGAGCTGCTCGAGCGGATCAGCCGGATTACCGGCTGGCGCTACGAATATGTTTATGGCGACTGGCAGCAGATTCTCAGCCAGTTAGACGAAGGTTCGATCGATTTGATCATGACCGCACAGTACACCGAGGAACGGGCGGATCAGTTTCTTTTTTCTCAGCAGCCGATCGGCGATGAGCTGGCGGTGGTGTACGCGCGGGAAGACGCGTCGGTGTATTACGACGACAGTGCGGCGATGGACGGGCTGCGCATCGGACTGCTTCAGGGCAGTTATCAAAATCAAAGCTGGCAGGAATACGCTGAAAAGCATGGCCTGAACTGTCCGACAACGGAATATAAAACAGAAAATCAGCTGATGGAAGCACTGTTATCCCAACAGGTCGACCTGATTGTCAGCGGGGGATTGGCGCTGCATGACGAAGCGAAGGTTGTGCTCAAGCTGAAACCGGCGCCGTTTTATATCATTACCAATTCATCCCGGCCGGATCTGATGGCGCAGATCGATGAAGCGCTGGCGGAGATGCTTTTGGCGGACCCTTATTTTGAAGCCCATTTATATGATGAATATTACGGCGACAGCCAATATTCCGTGCAGCCGCTGTTCACCCGCGAGGAAGATGCGTATATCCGGGAAGCCGGGATGATCCCGGTCGGTCTGGACGGATCACAGGTTCCCTTCGCCTATATGGAAAAGGGGAAACTGAAGGGAATCTGGCCGCAGCTGTTAGCGCTGATCGAGAAGAAATCAGGTCTGCGGTTTGCGCTGACCCCGCAGGCTCCCCAGGCGGATTATGTCGCGTTTCTGGATCAGAATCCCCGGCAGTCGCTCTATTGCGGCATCACCCGGCGCAACCTGCGGATGACGCAGAACGCGGCCGTTCAGCTCAGCGACCCGCTGCTGCAGCTGGATTTGATGGTCGTCGTCAATCCGGAGGAGTTCAGTACGGCTGGCAATGAAGAATTCAGCCTGATCGTAACCGACAACACGGCTGTCAACAGCGAGTTTTTAAGTCAGATGCCTTCGGGTCAGATTCTGTATGCCGATACACTGGTTCAGTGCCTGCTGGCGGTGGCCGATCACAAAGCCGCGGCGACCGTGTGCGATTCCTATACGCTGAATTATTACAGCTGGAAACCAGGCATCAGCGATCTGCAGGATAATTATCCGCTGGAATTTCCGTCGCTGCAGCCCTGTTTTGCGGCCAGCGCCGATCTTGATCCGGTGCTGATGACGATTTTAAACAAAACGATTGCCAGTCTGTCGCAGAAGGAAATTAACCAGGTTATTTATGATTCCACGCTGGGACTGCATTATCAGCCCTCGTGGACAGATTGGCTCAAAGCAAATTCTTATCTGGTCGCGGCCTTAGCCCTGGCGCTGATTCTGGGCGTCACGCTGCTGATCTACCGCAGCCGCAAGCAGACCGAGGAACAAATTCAGCGGCGGCGCACCGAAATGTTCCGGCACAAGGCGGAAATGGATCGGATCAGCGGACTGTACAACGAGGATACGTTTACGGAGAAAGCGCAGGCGATCCTGGCGCAGGATCCGCCGCCGTATTATTTGATCTATATTAATATCCGGCGGTTTAAGATCGTCAATGAGCTGCTGGGGGTAGAACAGGCCGATCAGCTGTTAAGTCATATCGGCAGCCGGCTGCAGGATTACTGCGGGCGCTATCCCGGTTCGCTGGCGTGCCGGATTACGGCGGATCACTTCATGTTGATGACGCCGTGCGAAGCGTATCAGGCCAACGGCCGTGAGGATATTCTGAAAGACTATGCCAGCGATTTGAATCTGTCGCTGGAATATGGCGTGTATCCGATTACCGACCGATCGCTGCCGATGAAGCTGATGCAGGACCGGGCGGCGCTGGCGGCCAAGAATCGAACGGATCCGATGTTCAGCGAAGTGGGATTCTACACGGATCAGCAGCGCCAGCGGATTATCCGCGAGCAGCAGGTTCTGGATGAAATCGAGGGCGCGATGGACCGCGGAGAAATCATCATCTACATTCAGGCAAAATATGATATCGTCGCACAGCGCGTGATCGGCGGGGAAGCGCTGGTGCGCTGGCAGCATCCGGTCCGGGGACTGCTGGGTCCGGGGCAGTTTGTCGGTGTGCTGGAAGAAAACGGACTGATCATGCAGCTGGACTATTACGTCTGGGAAAAGACATGTCAGTTCCTGCAGCGTCAGCACCGGCTCCATGAGCAAGTTCCGCCGGTGTCGGTCAATGTGTCGAAGTATAATTTCTACCGCGCCAATCTGGTCGCGCTGTTTACCGATCTGATCGCCAAGTATGAATTGAGACCCGGAGATCTGCAGCTGGAAATTACGGAAACCGCCTGTGCGGAGGACACCGAGCAAATTTACGCGGTGATCCGGCAGCTCCAGCAGGCCGGCTTTACCGTGCTGATGGACGATTTCGGTGCTGGTTATTCCTCGCTGAACATGTTTAAGGATGCGCCGGTGGATATCATCAAGCTGGATATGGGCTTTATCAGTTCGGATGAAAACAATGCCGAGCGTTCCGGCGCGGTGATCGCGTCGATCGTCAACTTATCGCATTCGCTGAACATTCCGGTAATCGTCGAAGGCGTGGAAACTCAGGCTCAGGTTGATTTCCTGAAATCCATCGACACGCGCTACATCCAGGGCTACTATTTCTCCCGGCCAGTCCCGGAGGAGGACTATGCCGCGCTGTGTTACGCGAAGGATGAAGCTTAAACGCAGCCTTGATTCACTGACAAAACATTTTCTCAGCCCCGGTCAGCTCTGAGAAGATGTTTTTTTCTGGGCCGGTGCGGGAAAAGAACACGCGGAACGACTGAATTCTGGTACAATAAGGCCAGGAGTGATTCGTTCATGATAAAAATGTTGGTCTTTGACGTCGACGGGACGTTGTATGATTTAAACCGCCATGAAATTCCGCGTTCGTGCCAGGAAGCGATCGCGAAGGCCAAGCGCAGCGGATTGATTTTTGTGATCGCGACCGGACGGACGCATTATGGCTTAGGTGCGGCGCTGAACGCGTTAGAACCGGATTATATCCTGGCGGTTAACGGCGCGGTGGTCGCTGACGGCCGGGGGCGGATTCTGGCGCATCATGATTTATCGATGAAGCAGGTGGAGCGTGTCAACGCTTTCTGTCGTTCGCATCAGGCCGGGCTGGCCTGGAAGTTTCTCGATCATTGCTACATCTATCAATCCCCGGAGAAGATTGACTGGCTGCAGCCGCAGAAAGAATCGGATATCGGACCGGAACCGTTTATCGACTGTCCGGCGCAGGACCGGCATCAGACCGCTCTGCCGCAAAGCGCGAGCGTGCATGCCGATCCCGAGAAAGTCGAGGAAGTCTTCCATGACGATCCGGAACTGGCGTTTCTGCGCTATTCCGCCGATGGCTATGACGTCGTGGCCCGCGGCATGAACAAGGCGGTCGGCTTGCAGGAGCTGATCGATCAGCTGGGGATTGCGCGCGGGGAAGTCGCGGCGTTTGGGGATAATTACAACGATGTGGAAATGTTGAAGCTGGCCGGCACCGCGGTGGCGATGGGCAACGCGGTGGAGGAAGTCAAAGCGCTGGCCGACTATGTGACGACTTCGTCCGATCAGGACGGCATCGCCCGGGCCTTGGCGCATCTGGGCTGTATTTGACGCTGATTTAAGTCGAAAAACATCTCGTTTAGGTAATCAATTTGAAATTTGACAGGAATTCCCTAAAATAGAAAAGGAAACGAAAGGGGAAAACGGATGCCTACGATTTTGGACAACGCTCTGTTCACCGCTTTTTCCGAGGCCTCTGAACAGGTTTATATCTATGTCTGCGACGTCAAGCAGGATTTATCGCACTGGTCGAAGAATGCCGTCACCTTTTTCGGCCTGCCGGGCGAATATATGGAAAACGTTGCCGAGCTGTGGATGGCGAAAATCCATCCGGATGACCGCGGCCGCTACCTGAAGGACATTCAGGATGTTTTTACCGGAGTGAAAAGGCATCACAGCTGCGAATACCGGGCACGCAGTCAGGCTGGCGATTATGTGTGGCTGGAATGCCGCGGCACGATGATGAAAAACGAACAAGGCGAACCGTGGCTGTTCGCCGGCATGATGACGCGCCTGGACGCGCGCAATAAAATTGATCCGCTGACCGGCTTGCCAACGATGCGGGAGTTCGCCGCTTTGGATTTTGCCTGCGTTCACGGCGTCGTGATGGTCGTGGGCTTCGACGGCTTCCGGGAAGTCATCAATAATTATGGATATCACGGCGGTGATGAGATTCTCGCGGATTTCGCCGTACAGCTGCGCCGGATTTGCCCGCAGACCGCGGCGCTGTACCGGTTTGAAGGTGACGAATTCGCGATCTTTATCCCGGGCGGCACCTGCCGCCAGGCACAACAGCTGTTTCAGTCGCTGGTGCAGGCGGCCAGGGCGCTGGGCAGCCGGCAGGTCAGCCTGGAAATCACCGGCGGCGCGGTCTGCACGCCGCGGGATGGAACGACTCAGGAAGCCGTTATCAGCAAGCTGGAGCATTCTCTGGCGCATGGGAAGGCGCACCGCCGCTCGCAGCTGGTCTTTTTCAGTTTGGAGGTTTCGCGGGAATACCGCCGCTTAAGCGGCTTGAAGCAAACGTTGGTCCGCGCGGTCAGTCATGACTGCGAAGGGTTTTCGCTGGTCTATCAGCCGTTAGTCGATCACGATCACCGCGTGGTCTGCTGCGAAGCGCTGCTGCGCTGGAAGGCGGATCCGGATGTCGGGGAGATGATCCGGTTGTTGGAAAACACCGGAGAAATTTTGCCCGTCGGCCGCTGGATCGTCCGCGAGGTGTTTGCCCAGGCCCGCTTTTGGCAGCAGAAAAGCCCGGATTTTATCACCGGGTTCAATGTTTCCTATCTGCAGTTTAAGGACTCCGGTTTCAGTGACTTTTTGATCGCGGAAGCCAAACGGCTAAAAATCAATCCGCGTCAAATTGCGATCGAACTGACGGAAAGCTGCCAGGTCGAGGATTTTGACGGGCTGGCCCGGGAATTTGCGCGTCTGCGCGCGTTCGGCTTCAATCTGTCGCTTGACGATTTCGGCATCGCTTATTCCACGCTGCTTCTGATCCGCAATCTGCCGGCCGATTCAGTGAAGATCGATCAGTCGTTTATCCGCGATTTAAGCGAACAAAATCAGGTGGATCTGGCGATCATTGAAAGCGTTGTATCGCTGTGCCGGAAGCTGAACATCCGTCTGGTGGCGGAAGGGGTGGAAAACGCCCGCATTCTGAAGCTGCTGGAAGCCTATCCGATCACGTTGTATCAGGGCTTTCATTTCGCGAAACCGATGCCGGCGTCGCAGCTGGAGCCGCTCATCGGATCGATCCTGCCTTAAATCAGTTCCCAGACGGAATCCGTTCCGTCTTTTCTTTTGCATCCGCAAAGGGAGCGTGTTTTTCATTTCTTGAACAGGAAAGGATTAAGTTGGGCGTCAGTGGGAAATACTGCAAGGGAAAGCAGGTGATTGGATGCGTGCAATACAGATCCGTAAAGAAGAAATGGGGCTGCATTCCCTTGGTGAAACGAAAGATTATTTTGAAGGCTGGTATTTCCGGCTGAGCGACCCGCGGTGCTCGGTGGCGGTGATCGTTGGCTTCAGCCCGCAGAATTCAGCCGCGCCGTTTTTTATCCAGACAACCGACACGCTGACAAACCGCTCCCAATGGGCGGAGTTTGGCTGGGCGGACGTCGTGGTGCGGCAGTCGCCGTTTCATCTGACGCTGGGCAGTAACGAATTCTCGCTGACGCGCGTGAAGCTGGATCTGCCGGAGCTGAAAGTCCGGCTGCGGCTGAGCGGATTGACGCCGCTGCCGTTTTCCCGGTATGCCCCGACGATTATGGGGCCGTTTGCTTATTTAAAGAAGATGGAGTGCGTGCACGGCGTCATCAGTCTGCATCACCGCATGGAAGGCGTTGTCATCGCCAACGGACGCGCGCTTCCCGTAGCGGGAGTGGGCTATTTGGAAAAGGACCGCGGCACCTCGTTCCCGCAGCGGTATCTGTGGTTTCAGTCGAATCAATGCGGCGTTGCGGATTCATGCTTCTTCCTGTCGCTGGCCAGCATTCCGTTAGGTCCGCTGACGTTCAACGGCTGTCTCTTTGTCGTAAAGCTGCGCGATCAGCTGCACCGCTTCGCAACCTATACCGGCTGCCGCCTGGAATCGCTGCGCTGCCGTCAGTTTGAAGATGGTTCCGGCTGGGCGAAGCTGCGGTTTCATCAGGGCGGATGGCAGATCCGGATTCGTCTGGAATGCGGGCCGGCCTGTTCGCTGGCCTCGCCGCGCCAAGGCCGGATGCAGGGCCGGATCCAGGAAAGCCTCAGCGGTCAGGCCCATGTAACGCTGCTGCACCACGGCGTAAAGGTTCATGAAAGCTTCTGGTCGCAGGGCGGCATGGAGCTGCAATGGGAAAAAGAAGAAGATCAGAATGCGGAAAACAGAAAAAGAGGGTTGTCCTGAAACGACAACCCTCAACAGTTTTATTATAGCATGAAAAAAATTTGAATGAAAGGGCTTACTTTTTCGAAAACTCTGATTATAATGAGGGTGAAGATAAGGAAAGAGATCTTCAAACAGAGGAAGCCGATCCCTCAGACAGCCGATCAAAACGGTAGAGTCCGTTAAGGAAAGAACCTAGTTTCTTAATTATCCATCAAGGCTGGTAAAGAAAGAGGAGCGAAGCTTTCAGAATAAACGAAAGTGTTTATTCTAAGGAGGTTAAAGTGAATGGAACCTGGACAGAGAGGAAACCGCCGCTGAAAGCTGGCGTTGTGCGATGAATCGCAGATCCGTGTGATGCTTCTTACAACTTCCCATTTTGCTGAAAATTTACAAAACAGCCATCGAATAGATAAACAGCCATTTTGTGAGTGTGAAGGGTAAACGCGAGGAAGAAATGAGAAAAAAGGTTTGATTTCAGCAGTGGAATCGAATTGATGTCATAGAGAGAGTTGCGGAAATGTTGGAAAACAGCCGCTGCGGTTCATCGGTATAAATAAGATTAACGATATAGATGAAGAACCTGCAAAAAATGCGGGTTCTTTTTTCGTGTCAACCATTCACTCAAACAGCCGCAGTATGGCAGGAAATAACAAAACGGTCGGCTTCCCTGCAGGACTGTTCACACAAAGAATGCGGAGAAACTGGAAAAGTGCGCTGCTGGAAATTAATTATAGGAAGGGGATGTTTTAATCGGCCATTTCCCAGGAAATAGTAAACTTAACGATCGTTAAATAAGCTTACAATTATTTTGAAAGCGTATCCGGAATATGCGATAATAAAGTTAGGTTTTCAGAATTGAAAATCATCGCTATCTATGGTAATGTGAATTCGTTAGCAATGGAGGAGAAAACGATGTCCATGTTCAATCACGAAGCACGTCAGTTCAAATTCGATGTGCTCAAGGAAATTTCACAGCTGGCTTATGAGGGTAAATTGACCGATGACAGCGCGGCCGCGATCAGCCGCAAACTGATCCCGGGGCGCAAGGCGGAATTCCGCTGCTGCGTATATAAGGAACGGGAAATCCTGCGGCAGCGGACACGTTTAGCGTGCGGGAAAATGGCGGACGAGGGCGCGGCGTACAATCCGCGTCAAATCGTTCAGGTGATCGACGCGGCGTGCGACGGTTGTACGATCCGCAAAATTCAGATCACCGACAACTGCCGCAAGTGTATGGCAAAGGCATGTCTGGCTTCCTGTAAGTTTGACGCGATCAGCATGGGACTGCACCGCGCTCAGATCGATTATACAAAATGCAAGGAATGCGGCGCCTGCGCCCGCAGCTGTCCGTACAACGCAATCGTCGTGACCGAGCGGCCATGTTCGCAGCATTGCCCGGTTGATGCGATTCGCTGGGATGAAAACGGCATCGCCCAGATTGACGAAACGAAGTGTATTAACTGCGGCGCTTGTCAGGCCGCCTGCCCGTTCGGCGCAATTGAGGATATGTCGTGGGTTGTGCCGGTTGTCAGTCTGTTAAAAATGGGAACGCCGATGTACGCGATCGTCGCTCCGGCGATCCAGGGTCAGTTTGACAACGCCACCCTGCCGCAGATTAAGAAAAGCATCGAGCTGCTGGGGTTTGAAAAAGTTTATGAAGTCGCGCTGGGGGCGGACGCCGTCGCGTGGGAAGAACAGGCGGAGCTGGCGGAAAAGATGGAAGCCGGCGTGCCGATGACCACCTCCTGCTGCCCGGCTTTTGTCAACCTGGCGAAGATGCACTTCCCGCAGATTTATGAAAATAATATGTCGACCGTCGTATCGCCGATGATGGCGCTGGCCCGCAAGCTGAAAAAAGACCATCCGGATCACGGCGTGATCTTTATCGGTCCGTGCCTGGCGAAAAAGCAGGAAGCGATGGAATCCTTCACGGCTGTCGATTATGTCCTGACGTTTGAGGAAGTCGCGGCGATGATGATCGCCAAGCACATCAATCCGGCGGAAGTCGAGGCGAAAGAGGAAGACTATCCGTCGATCTTCGGCCGCAACTTCGCCCAGGGCGGCGGCGTCGGCAAGGCGGTCGCGCAGGTCGCAAAGGAAAAAGCGATGGCTGCGCCGGTGGGCGTCTACGCCGACGGCTGCATGGAATGCAAGAAGCAGCTGACGTTGATGAAGTTCGGCAAGTTTACCGGCAACATTCTGGAAGGCATGGCCTGCCCGGGCGGCTGCATCGCCGGTCCGGCGGTCATCGAACCGCCGATGGTCGCGAAAGGCCGGATGGCGAAAGAAAATATCGGCAATCAGAAAACGATTGAGGAATCGGTGGAAAGCTTTGATTTTACCGGCGTGCCGATGCATCGAAAATAAGGGAAAAGGAGAAGCGACATGGTCACTGTTGAAGTTTGTATTGGAAGCGCCTGTTACGTTAAGGGCAGCAACGAAGTCGTCACGATTCTGCAGGAATTGATCAAAGAAAAAGGCTGGGAAGACCAGGTGAATGTCAAAGGGGCTTTCTGCATGCAGGTCTGCACTCAGGGCCTGGGCTTGCGCGTGAATGGCAAACAGCTGCTGGGCGTCGGTCTGCATAACGTCAGAGAAGTGCTCGAGCAGGAAATTACGGCGGCTCTGGCATGAGCTACATCCAGCTGTCCGAGGCGAACTGCCGCAACTGCCTGCGCTGCGTGCGCGTCTGTCCCACCAAGGCGATGACGTATCAGAATCATCAGCCTACGATTCTTGAAGACGAGTGTATCCTGTGCGGCAAGTGCTATGCGATCTGTCCGCACAGTGCGAAAAAGGTTCACAGCGACGGCGATCAGGTCCGCGCATGGATCGCCCAGGGTCAGCCGCTGGCGTTAAGCATCGCCCCCTCGTTCGCTTCGGTCTGGCCGGATTATCCGCGGCTGAAGCGGCAGCTGAAAGCAATCGGGTTTCAGGTGGTCGAAGAAACCGCGGTCGGCGCGCGGTTGGTTTCCCAGGCGTATATGAAGCTGATCGAGGAACATCGGATGAAAAACATCCTGTCGACGTGTTGTCCGGCCGTCGTCACCTATGTGGAGAAAAACTTTCCGGAACTGATCGATCAGCTCGCGCCGGTCGTGTCGCCGATGATCGCGCACGGTTATGATTTAAAAGAACGCTATCCGGGCGTGAAGACGGTGTTTCTGACGCCATGTATTGCGAAGCAGAAGGAAGCCGCCGATCCACGCTTTGCGGGCGCGGTCGACGCCGTGCTGACGATGCCGGATCTTTCCGCCTGGCTGAAAGAATCACCGGCGGATGAGCCTGAGGAACAAGCGGAGGAAATCCGGTGGGAAACGATGAAGACCAGCACGGTGCGGATGTATCCGACTCCCGGCGGCGTGATCCGGACCTTAAGCAGCTCGGACGAGGTGTATGAGCGGGTCAGTGCGGAGGGCATGGACCGCGTCAAGGACGCGCTGAAGTCAATCGCCCAGGGCCACATGGAAGGCTATTTCTTCGAGCTGTCGGCTTGCGAACAGTCTTGTCTGGGCGGCCCGTTGTTATGCCATGTCGATCATAGCGAATGGAGAGCCCGCAGCGCGATCCGGCGCAATATGGATCCGCAGGATCAGGTGCGTCAAGCTGAGCTGCCCGCGAATCTGCGCGCAGCGTGGCAGGCCGATCCGGTCGAACGCACGACGCACACCGAAGAAGAAATTAAGGACATGTTATTTTTGATGGGCAAGACGTCGAAGGAAAAGGAACTGGACTGCGGCGCCTGCGGTTATGAAAGCTGCCGCGCCAAAGCAATCGCGGTGCTGGAAGGCAAAGCGGATCCGAAGCTCTGCCTGCCTTACGCACTCGAGCACGCGCAGTCGATTTCCAACCTGATCATCGAAAATACACCGAACGGAATTCTTGTTTTGGACGAGCATAACTGCGTGCGCGAGATCAATCCGGCGGCGCTGAATATGATGAACCTGCAGGAAATAGATCCGATCGGCATGCCGGTTGAGTCGATCCTGCCGGATCAGGGACTGCATGAGCTGCTTCAGGATTTCGTCGGCGTCCAGTATTACCGCTGTGAATATCCGCAATATCATAAAATCTTAAACCATGCGATGATCTCGATTGAAGACCACCGCTATGTGATCTTGATCTTAATGGATCTGACGGTGGAGGAAACCAAGGAAAAGGTCATCCGCCAGATGCAGATGAAGACGGCGGAGGTCGCGCAGACCGTCATCGACGATCAGATGCGCGTCGTTCAGGAAATTGCCAGTTTGTTAGGCGAAACGACGGCGAAATCCAAGGTGGCTTTAACGCGGCTGATGAAAGCGATGGATGAAGATGATTGAAGAAAAAATCCATGTTGAAACGTCGTTTTCCTCGCTGATCAAAAAGAATGAGGAATTGTGCGGCGATAAGGTGGCGATCCGCTACTGCGATCAGTTCTGCATCCTGGTGCTGGCCGACGGTCTGGGCAGCGGGGTCAAAGCGAACATTCTTTCCACGCTGACCAGCACGATCATCTGCGAGATGATGGCGGAAGGCGCGACGCTGCAGGAAGCGGTCGATACGATCACCGCGACGCTGCCGCAGTGTCAGGAGCGCGGCATCGCGTATTCCACGTTTACGATCGTTCAGATTTATTACGACGGTACGGCGCATCTGATTGAATTCGATAATCCCGCCGCCGTGATTATGCGCAGGGGAAACTGCATTGAATTGCAGCGGACAACGCGCGTGATCGGGCAGCGGCGGATCCGGGAAAGCAGCTTCCAGGTAGAGCCGAACGATTTCATCGTCGTGTTCTCCGACGGAATCATCCATGCCGGGGTCGGGACGTTTCTGAACTTCGGCTGGGATCATGCCGATGTGGAAAAGCATTTGACGGAATATTGCCGTTCAACCGATCCGGCCCGCGAGGTCACGCGGATTTTATTGGCCTGTGTCAACGATCTGTATCAGGGCCAGCCGGGCGACGATTCGACGGTGGCAACGGCCAAGATCGTGCCAGCCGCGGAAGCCCGCGTGATGGTTGGACCGCCGGAACATCCGGAGGACGACCGCAAGGTAGTCGGCCGCCTGCTAAGCGCGACGGGGAAAAAGATCTGCTGCGGAGGAACGACGTCCAACATCGTTTCCCGCATTACCGGCAAGGAAATCCAGATCGAAAACCTGTTGTCGCTTGCCTCGGACGTCCCGCCGATGGCCTATATTGAAGGGCTGGATTTAGTAACCGAAGGAGTGCTGACGCTGCAGAAAGCGAATGACTATCTGCACGAATGCGCGCAGTCGCCGCAGTTTTACGAACAGTTTCTGCTGACGAAGCAGGAAGACGGCGCGATCTTGCTGACAAAGATGTTTTTACAGGACTGCACGAAGATTGTGTTCATGGTCGGCCGCTCCGATAATCCGGCGCACCGCCAGTTAGCCTATTCGACGATCTCACTGCGGGCAAAAATCCGGATGATTGAACGGATGGCTGAAAATCTCAAGAAGCTGGGCAAGATCGTACAGATCGAGCTGTACTGAACCGCAGGAAAACCGGGAATGAAATTGATCCGTAAAAAGCGAAGAAGTGTCCTGAAAAATCCGTGGATTCAGATTTTTCAGGATGAAGCAGAATATCCTGACGGCCGGAAGCTGTCCTACACGGTCCTGCATTATCCGCACCCTTCAGCCGGAATGGTGGTGGAAAACGCGCGCGGTCAGATTCTTTTGATCCGCAGCTGGCGTTATCCGACCGGCAAAGAAGGCTGGGAAATCCCGGCCGGGTCAGCGGAATCTGGCGAAACGCCGTGCTCTGCGGCGATCCGCGAGGTTGTCGAAGAAACGGGGATCGAAACTCAAGCGACTGAACTCCTATGTCAGTTTTATCCGAGTAATGGGATGTCGGATCAGCTTGTTTATGTTTACGCGGGAACTGCGAAATCAGAGAACATCACGATTGATCCGGATGAAGTCGAAGAAGCGGCCTGGTTTGATCAGGAATCCGTGCTGCGGATGTTAAAGGCGGGGATGATTCTTTACGGCATCTCCCAGCTGGGACTGCGAACCTGGTTCATGAAAAAATGATAGAAAAGCAGAAAGCTGCCGGAGTTTGCGGCAGTTTTCATTTGGATTGGAAACCGCGGAAACCGTTCATTTTCAGCGGAAGATCGCGCAGGTCGGCGATCAGAATGCCGGCGGAACGGAAAATCGCTTATTAGTTTAGTAATACTAAACTAACGATTTCACTTTATTAAATTTATGCTTGCGCTGACGAATTTTTTTGATATAATTTTTTCGTGATTGAAGCGAAGGAGGGATGGGAAAACAGACGATCACACCCGTTGATTTTGAATGATGAAGTCCACGTCATTGCCAGGAGGAAACAACTGGCCGCCTGACCTGATGTTCCACGAAGAACAGGCCTCGGACAGCCGGGTCAAACGCCGAAATTAAAACAGGGTTACCCTTGTTGATGCCAAAGCTTGAAGCTTTGAAAGAAGTTCTGTGACACGCAATCACCAAGCGGCTAAAAGCCATCGTCTTGTCTTTCTATCCTGAGCGCATGGAGCGTACCGGAAGAAAATTGAAGAAACGAAAAGAACTGTTTTTGTTTTTTATTCTGAAAGGGGAACAATCATTTTATGAAAAAATTATTGACTGTGCTTTGCGCACTGCTTTTCATTGCGGGCTGTTCGGCCGCGCCTTCGCCGTCGGCCTCCGCGGAAGATAAGCCGGCCCGATCTGGCGGGAACTTTACGGATCAGATGAAACTGACTTACCGTGATGATTTGGATCCGGAAGCCGGAGCGGATTCAGTAGAACGTCAGGGCGATCATCCGGATTCGCCGTATTTCTCCACAGTTGATTTTTACAATGCGGAAAGCACGGCGTCGCTGACGATTCTGCCGCACTTCCAGACGATGCAGCAGACGTCGGAATGGTCCTGCGGGGTGGTGTCCGCGCTGTTGGTTTTAAATTATTACGATCAGCTGGGCGAACAAACGGAACGGACACTCGCTGAAATGCGAAGCAATGGTTTGACGCCGGAAGCGACGGACATGGAATCGATGATCACGATCTTTGAACAGACCGGCGGCTTTAAGCTGGAAAGCAGTCTGGATTATCCGGCCGATCAGTTGGCAGAAGCCTTCCCGCTGGAACGGTTTGAAACGTTGTTAAAAGCGGGAACGCCGGTGATGGTCGCCTGGAATGACTGGGGCGGACACTGGCAAGTCGTGATCGGCTATGATACCCTGGGCACGGAAACGACGCAGGACGACGTCTTGATCGTCGCCGATCCTTACGACACGACGGATCACAACCAGGATGGCTATACCGTTTACGGTGCTGAACGGTTTTACTACAACTGGACGATGTATGATTTCTTTGAAGGTCAGGGAATTGAGAATCAGCGGGATCGGATGTTTTTGATCGCCGTGCCGGATGCCGATTAACTCTTTAGGTTCAATATCAAAGCTTTTCTGATATCTTTTGGAAATTATGATAATTTTCTGAAAATCAAAACAGTGCAAACAAATGCGTGTGATTAATTTTCAGAAAAGTTTGAAAAAAAGGAATTGACAAGTTTTTCTGTCTGCGGTAAACTAATCCCATCAACACAAATGCCTAGATCAGGAAATGAGAAACTGGAATGTCGGGTTTAAGAGAGCTGCCGGAGGGTGCAAGGCAGTACGGACGCCAGGGACAACTGCCCTGTTAGCAGCGAGCTGAAAGGTTAAGCCGAGTAGGGGACGCCGGGAATTCCCGTTACAGAAGAAGACATTCTCGCCATGGCGACGATGTCCGCAGAGTGATCCTGTTTTAAAAGCAGGATAATAGGAGTGGTACCACGGATTGATCAATCCGTCTTCTAAAACGAAGGCGGATTTTTTGTGTTTGATTAAAGGGGGCATGAGGGCGTGAAACAGGTGAAGCAAACCGGGGTTTCCGGAGCACTGGTTTTCTGAATTGGACGTTAATTGAAATTCAGAAAAGGAGAAAATGAAAATGAAAAACTGGGTAAAGAAATTCATCATCGGCGTCTGCGCCGTCATGTTAACAGCGTGTGCTGTTCAGGGAGAGGGCAGCGCCGCACCAACGGCGACTACGTCGGACGAACCGGTGTCCGGGGGAACCTACATCGTCCGCGGCGCGGGCGATCCGTACAGCTTCAATCCTGATTTAAAAGTTGACGACTGGGGTGTGGTCACTTATCAGAATATTTTCAACCGGCTGGTCAAGCAGACAGTTTCCAACGAAGTCGTCGGCGATCTGGCGGAAAGCTGGGAGTTCTCCGATGATGGCCTGACGCTGACGTTTCATCTGCATGAAGGCGTGAAATGGCATGACGGCGAGCCGTTCAGCTCGGAAGACGTCAAGTGGACCTTCGATAAGATCCGCACTGAAGGCTATCAGTCCAACAGCTTCAAGCAGCTGAGCGAAATTACCTGCCCTGATGAAAATACCGTCGTGTTCCATCTTTCCGAACCGAATTCCGGGATTGTCGCCACAATCGGCTGGCTGGGCACCTTCATCATGCCGAAGCATATCTATGATACGCCGGACTATGACTGGTCGACCAACCCGGCTAATTTCCAGCCGGTCGGCACCGGGCCATTCAAGTTTGTTTCCTATGAAAAGAGTGTTGCGATCCGCATGGAACGCAATGAGGATTATTTCAAGGGCGCACCGTATATCGACGAATTAATCGTTTCGATCATTCCGGATGAATCGACGGCGTTCCAAGCTTGGCAAAACGGCGAAGTCGACGACATTCTCGGCAAAGCCCCGTCTTCGGAAATCGCCGCGCTGAAACAGGATCCGAATTACAATGTGTATCAATACGTCGCTACCGGCCGCGTTTATCTCTCATTCAACCTGAAGGAAGGTCCGTTTGCGGATGTGCGCGTGCGTCAGGCCGTCGACATGGCGTTAGATCGTCAGGAAATTCTTGACAAGGCGGCCAAGGGCATCGGCAGCGTTCCGGAAACGTACATGACGCCGGTCTTTGACTGGGCGATGAGTGAAACGGCGCGGATTCCGGACATGGATCGGGAAGCGGCGAAGAAGCTGATTGAAGAAGCCGGCTATACCCAGGATGAAAACGGCTATTACTTCACCTGCACGCTGGACACGTTTGAAAGCGGCAACTTCAAGGACACCGCGACGGTCATCCAGGCGCAGCTGAAGGAAATCGGCATTGAAGTGAAGCTGAACATCTCGGAGATCGCCAACTTCCAGACGAAGGTTCTGGATAACTACAACTTTGATATGGCGATGAATTCCGGCTCGCAGGGACCGGATGCCAACGCGATTGAGAACCGCATCGGTTCCAACGGGTCGCTGAACATTTCCAAATATGCCAATCCGGAAATCGACGAGCTGTTAAAACAGGGCATCGCCGTGTCGGACAAAGCGGAGCGCGGGGAAGTCTATAAGCAGATTCAGGAGATTCTGAAGCGCGATCTGCCGATGGTCATCGTAACGGATGAAATTTACAGCTATCCGATCAAAGCGACGATTCATAATCATCCGCTGTCCCAGGAAAAATCCACGACGCTGGGCACCAACGAGTTCTCGGAAGTCTGGATCGAACAATAAGTAGAAAATTCTAAATTCAGCTAAACAAATCCCCGGTTGTGTCGTATCGGGGATTTCTTTTGGTTTTTGACTCATGGTATAATGCGAACGAGGTGATGAGGATGATCAGAACCCGCCAATGGATCATGGATAACTTTATGACGCTGGCCCGGGAAAAGCCGTTGAATAAAATCACAGTGGCGCAGATTGTCGAGCGCTGCGGACTGAACCGGAACACGTTCTATTATTACTTTGAGGATATTCCTTCTCTGATTGAAGCGATCTTTGCCCAACAGGCTGCCGCTTTGCTTCCTGAGCAGCGGGATACGCTTTCACTCTTGGATAGTCTGGATCAGGCGCTGGCCTGGTGTCAGGCACATCGGGAGGCGGCGCTGCATATTTACCATTCGGCCAGCCGCGAGTTGTTTCAGCAGCACTTGACCGGCTTGATCGGTGACACGCTGAATACGTATGCCCGGCAAATGAAGCTGGACGCCATCTACGATCCGGAAGCCCTGCGCACCGTCCTGCATTTTTACCGCTGCCTGCTTCTGGGCGCGGTGCTGGACTGGCTGGATCAGGATATGCGCTATGACCTCAAGGAGGAAACCCGGCGCTTGATTTCACTGGCGGAAAACGGTGCGCTGCTGCCGCCTGAATATCCAGGCAAAACGGCGTAAATGTCTGATCGTTTTACACCCGACGGCTTCTGTCGCTGGGTTTCTTTTTTCCTCGCCCCTATAATGGGGGCAGCTGGAAAAGGAGAAGCTATATTATGAAAACCATGGAAAAAATGAAATCCGCCGCGATGGAAACGGCTGTCAAAACCGCCCTGGCCTATCTGGAACGGGATCCGGAAGCGAATATTCCGAAGATGATGAAGCTCGTCGATCAGGTTTGTCCCGATGACTGGTACGGGTCCCAGCGCAAAGCGGTGCGCGGGGTGATCGAACAGAAGAATCATTGGTATGATCTGATGTTGAAGCTGTATGACTTGGATGCCGGCGTACGCAAGACGTTTTTCACCAACTTTATCATCAACGCCAGTCTGAAAGGCAGCGCCCGCCAGATTGAAGCTTCGGCGGAAAACGACTGCAACGTGCCGTGGGCGATCCTGCTCGATCCGACCTCGGCCTGCAACCTGCATTGCACCGGCTGCTGGGCGGCGGAATATGGCCATCAGCTGAATCTCAGCGTGGCCGAGATCGATTCCATCATCACCCAGGGCAAGGCGCTGGGCACGTTTATGTTTATTTATACCGGCGGGGAGCCGATGGTCCGGAAAGAGGATCTGCTTGCGATTTGCCGGAAACATCCGGACTGTGAATTCTTGGCGTTTACCAATGGTACGCTGATCGACGAGGCGTTCTGTCAAGCGATGCTGGAGGTCAAAAACTTTGTGCCGGCCCTCTCGCTGGAAGGCTTTGAGGAAGCCAACGACAGCCGCCGGGGGGCAGGCTGTTATGCGACGGTCCGCGCAGCGATGCGGCTGCTGAAACAATATAAGCTGCCTTTCGGTGTATCGACCTGTTATACCAGCGCCAATGTGCAGGATGTCAGCAGCGAGCGGTATTTTGATCAGATGATTCAGGACGGCGCGCTGTTTGCCTGGTTCTTCCATTACATGCCGGTCGGCAATGAAGCGGCGCCGGTGTTAATGCCATCCGCTGATCAGCGAGCCTGGATGATCCAGCAGATCCGCCATTTCCGCCAGACGAAACCAATTTTTACCATCGACTTTCAGAACGATGCTGAATATGTCGGCGGCTGCATTGCCGGGGGCCGGCGTTATCTGCACATCAATGCCAACGGCGACGTCGACCCGTGCGTGTTCATTCATTATTCCAACATGAATATCCGTGAGCACACGCTGTTGGAAGCCTTGCAAAGTCCTTTGTTTAAGGCCTATTATCACAATCAGCCGTTTAACGGGAACATGCTCCGGCCATGTCCGATGCTGGAAAATCCGGAGATCCTGCCGCGGCTGGTCAGACAAAGCGGCGCGGTTTCGACCGATCTGCAATCACCGGAGAGCGCGGAGCATTTATGCGCGAAATGTCAGAACTATGCTCAGCTGTGGCAAATTCGTTCGCAGCAGATCTGGCAGGAGCTGCATCCGCAAGCGGACAAAGAGCAGTAACGATTCCAATTTGACCCGGCCGTCAGAAAACGGTCCGGGTTTTTTATGTTTGTTTCGCAAAACTGAATTCATGGGAGGAAAGTCATATCGGACAGCACGATCATCATAAAAGAGCCTGAAAAATCATAAAAAAGTTTTCCTGCCTGATCGTTTCGTATTACAATAAGAAAGGCCGTGAAACCGGATTTCCGCCGACTGTCAGGAAGGGGAAAGCCGAATGCTGCATTACGCGGCAGGTATAAAAATCAAAGGGGGATTTATTTATGACAAAGAGGACGCGGACAATGGCGTTCATCGCGATCTTTGCGGCGATCAATTACGTTGTTTTCAGTTATTTGAAGATCGATATTCCGCTGGCGGCCGGCTCTTCCGTCGCGATTCATGTCGCGAACGCGATTGTGGTCGTGTCAGCATTTCTGTTGGGACCGGTCGAAGGGGGCGTTGCCGGAGCGATCGGGTTGTCGATTGCCGATCTGTTGGATCCGCGCTATGTCGCGTCGGCGCCGAAGACGTTTTTCCTGAAATTCTGCATCGGTTATCTTGCTGGAAAAGCGGGACAGAAGCTGGGACTGAACCGTGCTGAGGATTCCCGGCAGGCGATGAAAATCGCCGCTGTGAGCGCGGCGGCCGGCTTGGGCTTCAATGTGATCTTTGATCCGATCATCGGCTATTTGTTTAAACGGTTTATCCTGGGCATCAACGCTGAAGCGGCGGCGATCATCCTGACCTGGAGCGGCGGCGTTACCGCCTTCAACGCCGTGATCTGCGTCTTTGTTTCCGTCGCCCTGTATATGACGCTGCGAAAACCATTCGCCAGTATCTACGGCCGGAAGGATTCGTGAAGCCAGATTAGACTGAAATCAGGGAAGCCCAAAAGCGCGCAAATCTTTTAAGAGACTGAAAAAAACCACCGGAGAAACCGGCTTCTGTCCTGACCGGCAGAGCGCGCTTCGGTGGTTTTCTATTTTTAATTCTGTCGCTCAGACTTCCGGGCTTAATTCCGCCTGCATGAAGCGGGTCTGAATTTCCGGATAGACAAACAGCAGGATAAACGGCAGGATGGAGATCAGACTGGAAACGATGCCCAGAAAGCCCAGATCCACGAATTCAGCGATGAAGCCGAAGGCCAGCGAGGATAAGGCCTGACCGCCGCTGGAGGCCATCATGATAAACCCGGAAATCATCGCCCGCTTTTCCCGCGGGATGATCAGCATGAAGGCGGCGTTGAGAATTGCGTTGGCCACGGCGCTGACGAAGAACGTGATCAGAAAGGTGAACGCCAGCGTATTGAACGTGCGCATTGAATAACAGAGGGCAAACAACAGCGAACTCAGCGGGAAACCGAACAACATCAGTTTAATCCGCAGCTCCGGTTTGATGTTCAGCATGCCCATGAAAATTGTGCCAAGCAGCGCGGAAATCGACTGCAGCGACATTAGATAGCCATACTGCACGACGTCTAAGCCCCGGCCCAGACAGAACGGCAGGAATACGGCGCCCATGCCTGAACCGAAGAAGTTGGCTGACACGGCGACGATGACGATCAGGCGGAAGCAGCGGTCGTTGAGCACATACTGCGCACCGTCTTTCAAGTCGGCGAACAGTGTTTTCAGATTGATCGGCATTCCGGTTTTCGGAGCCCGCGGGACGTCGATGAAGCATTCGGTGAACGCGGAGATCAATAAGGAAATCCCGTTGAGCAGAATCACGAAGGGCACGCCGAGAAACGCGATGATCGCCCCGCTTAAGCCTTTGCCGACCATGGCGACGAGCGAGCGCATTCCGCCGGACAAGGACTGCGCCCGGACCAGATCCTTCGGCATCACCAGATCGGTCATGACGGTCATCGAAGCCGGGGTAAAGAACGCGTTGCACAAAGCGGCGATGAAGGCTGTGGCCAGCACCATCCAGACCTCTAAATGCTGGCTCATTGCGATCAAGCCCAATCCGATCATCGTTAAGCCGCGGATCAGATCGGTGCCGACGATGATCCATTTGCGGTGGCTGCGGTCGATGATCGCCCCGCAGAAGGGGCCTAGGAACATGGCAACAAACATGGAGATGCTTGTCAACAGCCCCATCAGCGCGGTGGAACCTGTTTTCTCATAGACCCAGTAACCGATACAGATGCTGTAAAGCACATCGCCGAACGTTGAGAACAGCGTGCCCTGCCACAGCAGGATAAAGTTTTTATTCCAGAGCTTCAGCGTTTTCGTTTCATTCATGATGTCCACCTCTTGTTAGTTCCATGATATGCCGCTATGGTTAATTTGTCAATTAAAAATATGAATTTATTTATTAAAATATTTAATTTGCAAATTAAAATTTTGATTTTACCATGTAAAATTGATAGAGAATAACTTGTTAAGGGGACGATTCATCGGATCCGTGTCCGCTTACAATGCGAAAAAAACCTGCCGGTGAACGACAGGTTAGGATAGGGCTGGGTTTAAATTGAATTTATTGCAGCGAGTCCAGGATCTGTTTCATCCGTTCGGCCAGCCCCTTCACCTTGGCGACGCTTAACGAACAGACGGCGACGCGGATGCCGTTGTTGACCTTGACGGTGTAAATATGATGGTCGATCAGTTTCTGATGATATTGATCCCGCAGCGCGTTGTCCGGCATCTGCAATGTCACAAAGAAGCCTTCTTTATAAGGATAATGGACCAGGCTGCAGGCTGCGGCTTCCTGGATAAACGTGCCGCTGCGCTGTTTCAGCAGGTCGACGTAGATCTGCTTCTCCGCTTCAAACGCTTCCCGGTTTTCGGTTGTGATCCAGGTGAAGTTTTCCATCGCGGCGTTGGGAATGTTGCTCCAGGTGGCGCGGGCGGTTTTTTCAAACACAATCTCGGCTTCGCGCACACGCTGCGCGTTCTGCCCAAGAATCAGCGCCGCGCCGCAGCGCAGGCCGTAGGAAGTCAGTGTCTTGGAACAGCTGAAGGCGATCACGGCCAGGACATTGCCGCTTAATTCATTCAAGGTGCTCAGGTAATCGCGGCTGTGCGTTCCCTGGTAGCTGTAATCGATATAGGCGATATCGTTGAGGATCACGCATGGTCCCTGCTCGCTTAATTCGTTGAGAAAACGAACCACCTGCCGCCATTCCGCAAGGCTCATGGAATAGCCGGTCGGGTTGTGGCAAGGATCATTGACGACCGCCAGCAGCTGTCCTTGTTCGCTCATCACACGGCGGCAGACCTTCTCAAACGAATCCAAGTTGAAATGATCGCCGTCGAACATTGCGTAGGCCGCCGTTTTTAAGCCAGCCTGCGCCGCCATTAAATTGTAGGAACCCCAGCAGATTTCCGGCAGGACGACGGTTTGTCCCGGTTCCAGAACATTGATCATCGTCATGTTGACGGCGCCGGTGCCGCCCGGGGTAGCGATGACAGAGGTGTTTAACGTCACCGGCTGATCCTGCAGCACCCAGTTTCGGACCTGGGTCCGGAAGCCGGGATTGCCGGTGAAGCTGGCGGCATAGGCGGCCTTGACTTCTTTGGCAATTGCGTTGTAGTGGTCGAATACATTCTGGTAGGCGACGAGCTTGCCCTGCTCATCGTAAAGCGAACCGATCGTCGCGTCGACGACGGTGTCCGCGCCATGCTCGGCGATATCCTGCTTGGCCATCGAAACGACGGCGAAGACGGTATCTTCAATCGGCTGCAGATCGGCGGATTGTTTCATAAAAGACATCGGGATCATCTTCTTTCCTTATTGAATGTCTTGATTATAACTGAATTGCGGGGAATTGAAAAGAACCTTTCATACAATGAAAAGGAAGGAGGCAATTATGCGAATTCATGAAGAAGTACGAAAAATGCCGCTCAGTCCGATCCGGGCCTGGACCCAGCGGCTGCACGATTTAGGCCCGCGGGCTGAACTGACGCTGGGAGAGCCGGCTCAAAGTACGGATCCCCGGATTGGAGAAGCCGCTGCGGCGGCGCTGCGGCAGGGATTGACGCACTATCCCCCGGCTGCCGGTCTGAAATCACTGCGCGAGCTGCTGGCAGAACGGGAAAAAGCGCAGCGGGGCTGGCGGTTTCGCCCGGAACAGATCCTGATCACCGACGGGGCGCAGGAAGCGCTGGCGGTCTGCTGCCTGGGGTTGTTGAATCCGGGCGACGAGGTGCTGGTGACGGATCCCGGCTATCCCGGTACGCTCAGCGCCCTCGCCTTAGCGTCGGCAACGCCGGTCTTTTTTCCGCTTGACGCCCAGGGACAACCAGAATTTGCGGCAATGGAGCGCGCGGTCAGCGTGAAGACGCGGGCGATTCTTGTCGCCAGTCCGAATAATCCGACCGGTCAGATCTTGTCGGCTGCGGCTTGGACACAGTTGGCGGCGCTGGCGGAAAAGCATGATCTGGCGCTGATCGTCGATGCGGCTTACGAACAGTTAAGCTGGAAGCCGCTGAACTTCAAGGCGCTGCGGCCTTGCCGTCACCGCGTGATCTTCATCGGCAGCTTTTCCAAGACGTATGCGATGACCGGCTGGCGGCTGGGCTGGATCAGTGCGCCGCGGCGCTGGGGCGAAGCACTGCTGAAAACTCATCAAGCCCTGGTTTCAGGCGTGGCCGGCTTTGTGCAGCAGGCTGCCTGCACAGCGCTGACGCTGCCCGTCGATCCGTGGCGGCAGACCGTTGCCGAACAAAGCGGACACAGCTGGCAGCGTTTGAATGAAATCGGTCTGACCTGTCCTCAGCCTGAAGGCAGCTTCTACTGCTTCCCGTCGATAGTCTCCACCGGTTTGACCAGCGAACAATTTGCGTTGAAGCTGGCGGAACAGGCCGGCGTCGCGGTCTTGCCCGGCACGTTGTTTGGTCAACGCGGCGCGGGGCATGTGCGGCTGTCGGTCTGTACGGACCGGCAAACGCTGGACTGGGCGCTGGATCAGATCGAAAAGTGGATTAAAGCAGACGACTGAAAGCGAGGATCAGAAACAGCAGCGAAGGCAGATATTCGCTGCCTTTTTCAAAACGGTCGATAAACGGCAGCCCCGGGCAGAGATTGCCGGCCATGACCAGCAGAAAATTGACGAACGCAAAACACAACGCCGTGGAAATGACCGGCGCGCCATCCAGCGCGAAGCTGAAGCCCAGCACTGCGTTGTCCAGGCTTAAGGCCAGACCCAGAAGCAACGCTTCGCGGCTGCTCAGCCGCTGGTTGTGATCCAGATCGGAACTGGCCGGGTTGTTGATCATGGTAATCAACGAAGGCGGACTGGATTTGCGCTTTTTTAACGCGTCCGCAAAGGACAGATAGGCCAGACAGAAAAACAAGACGAAGCCTAATCCCTTGGCTGCGCCGGCTGGAATTCCAGCGGTCATGCGCTGCGAGGATAACATCACCGCCGTGACGATCACCAGCGGGCAAAGCGAGATGAAAAGCAGCTGCGGCAGGCAGATCCGGATTTTTTTCAGACGGAAGGTAAATCCGCTGAAAAAACCGTCTAGACTGACCAGCAGGCTCAGAAAGATCAGATGGGCCATAACACTCCTCCTCTATCGTCAGGGTATGAGCGGCCTGCCGCGCTGACCAGGCGAAAACCCGGGAAGTTTTCTTTGTCAGATTCTGTCGAAGTCATGTATAATAGAGGACGTTGAAGTTAGGAGTGAGTTTATGAGCTTTGCCAGAAGATATGGCATTCCCTTTCTGATTATGATTGTCAGCGGCTTGATCGTGCGGCTGTTTAATCTTTACCTGCCGGTTTCGATTCGCTCGACGCTGGTGACGATTGCGATCGCAGTGAGTCTGTTCGCGTTTGGCCTGAATCTGCATATCCATAAAAAAAGACGAGATGAGTCGTGGTTCAAGAAACTCGTCATCTCGTTCTTCCTGATGTTTTTCCTGTTATGGGATCTGGGCTACATCGTTTTCCCGCAGCTGAAATCGATTTTTAACTTTCTGGGGATCCAGGGGTTCGTTATCTATATGGTCTATGTGTACTGCGGCTGGGCGTTTTTCGACTGATCGCGGGGACGGAAGAAAATTCCGGCCGGCAGGCTGTCTGAAAAACAGATCAGTCCTCAAACAGAATGGTGCCTAAACGCAGCTGCGTCGAGCCTTCGCGCAGGGCGATCGGATAATCGTGGCTCATGCCCATCGAACAGATCGTAAAGCGGGAATCGCCGAACTGCGCTTTCAGCTGATCGAACAGGGCGCGGGCTTCGTGGAAAACCGCGGCAATGGCGGCTTCGTCTTCGACGTGCGGTCCCATGACCAGGATACCCTCGGGGATCAGATGCTCAAATTGACGGAGCGCTTCAAAGAAAGCGAACGCCTGGGTCTTGTCCATCCCGGTCTTGGTGGATTCCTCCGCCAGATTGAATTCCGCCAGCACCCCGATCGTCCGGTTCAGGCGGGCGGCTTCTTTATCCAAAACGGAGGCGAGTTCCAAAGAATCCAGCGAGCAGACGCGGTAAAGATACGGCAGGACGGCGCGGACCTTGTTGCGCTGCAGGTGGCCGATAAAATTCCAGCGGATATCCTGCGGCAGCTGCGGCGCCTTTTCCAGCAGCTCCTGCGCCCGGTTTTCTCCGAAATCCCGCGCGCCGCGGTCGTAGTAAGCCTGAATCTGAGCCACGGAACGACGCTTGGATACGATTAAAAGTTCGCATTGATTCTGACATTGTTGCTTGATTGTTTCATAAAGCTGCGGCATAATCTCCCTCTTTTCTTGGGATATTATAACACTTTCAAAGGAGGAATGAACGATGAAAGCCGATCTGCACATCCACTGCTCAGCCAGTTTTGACGCGACGGAATCCGTCGATACGATCCTGCGCCTGGCGCGGGAACAACAGCTGGACCTGATCGCGATCAGCGATCATAATGAAATCGACGGCGCGCTGGAGCTGGAAACGAAGGCGTCCGCGGCGGGAATTGAAACGCTGCGGGGAATTGAAATCGATTGTTTTTTCGGCCGCAATATCGTGCATTTATTAGGATATGGCTGTGATCTGCGGGATCCCGGCTTTGCGCGCTTAAAGAATCACTATATCGAGGAACTGCGGCGCACCGGGAAGCAGCGGCTGACGCTGATCGAGGAACATTACGGACTGAAACTGGACGAAGCGGCGATCATCACGCGGGCGCACGGGCGGCCGTACACCAACGTTGAAATTACTCAGGAACTGCTTCAAACGCAGGTTCATCCTGAGCTGGAACCGTATCAGACGGGAGAACGCAGCGCCAATCCGATCGCCAATTTTTACTGGGATCAGCTGGCCGTGGGGTGCTGGGGTTATGCTGAGCTGCGGCTGCCGGACTGGCGGCAGGTTGTGGCGTATGTGCATGCCTGCGGCGGCGCGCTGATCGTCGCCCACCCGATGCAGAACCTCAAGCTGGATGAAGCGGCGGCTGAAGCCCTGCGGGACGGCGGGGTCGACGGCTTTGAGGTTTACAGTTCCTATCATGATGCGCGGGGGCGTCAGTTTTATCATGAGTTCTGCCGGCGGTGGGGCTTGGCGGAAACATTCGGCAGTGATTTTCATGGTGCAACCAAACCGAATATCGTGCTGGGCAAGACGGGGTTTGACGGGGACTGCACGGAATCCGTCACGTTGTTAAAGGAACGGATTGCGCACTGGCGCTGAGGAAAAATCAAGGCCGCCGGGCTTATTTCAATGAAGAAAAAAGCGGACAACCGGCGGCAAAACTGCACAAGTTCATGTTTACAAGCGCTTTCTGAAAAAGAATGTAAAAAATAAGAAAAACGGCGCAAAATGGTAAAAAAAACGGGAAAATTCTTTTCAAGTTATTCCATTTGACAGATTTTCGTGTATAATCCCGTTTTCAACACTTGAAATGCATAACAAAGTCGGAATCCCTTGAGAAATA
>ERZ1106981.235-NODE-235-length-46573-cov-37.970485_pt1 | contig 46573 bp, 46 predicted proteins | sample MGYA00403692_ERZ1106981 | MGnify/ENA primary metagenome ERZ1106981 (study PRJEB35170, sample SAMEA104062431) | human gut metagenome | biome: human gut; feature: human-associated habitat; material: faeces | place: Denmark | collected 2012-06-22 ... | reverse complement strand
CTGACAAAGAAATCCAGCAGTTCTACAGTGTTCTTGGACCGATACATTAAAACCCAGGAAACAAAAAACAGCTCGGCGCCATAAACACAAGTCAGAAACGGCGTGCTTCCTGAGGGCAGAAACTGCAGCGTTTCCCCCAGCAGCATCAAAATCAGAAAGAAAACCGACGCGATCACACTGTCGATAAATTGTTTCATCGTTTCACCTCATCTCTATCTCATAGTTTGTCACTTTCCTGCCGTTTTCATCCAGCGTCATCACAATTTTTTCATATTCTGTCGTCACTTCCGCCATGCCGTCATGCCATTGCACCTCCGCCTGAATTTCCGGCCGCCAGCCGTCACAGCGATAATCGTGCCCAAGCTGGCAGCGGATCCAGCGAAAGATCGGAATCAGGCGCAGATCCTGCCGCTGCCCGGCTTCCAGTTGTTCCGCGGCCTCAATTTCCGCGTTGATCTGAAGATATCCCAACGACGTCCAGGCGCTTAAGATCAGAAACCAGGCCAGAAAGAACAGGCTGACAAAGCCGCGTTTATCCCGCATCGCCCACAATCGCCTCCCACTCTCCCCGCTCACCCGTCAGATGCATCCAGATCTGCGATTGGCGCTGCTCAAAACGCCCGGATTCAACCTGATCGAAAAAAATCCAGGTTCCCGGCTGGACTAACAGCCAGTTTCCATTCTGAACAAGCCGGCGGGTTTGACCTTCGGCGTCAAACGTCAGCTGATCGTCGTGCACTTCGATCGATCCGCTGCCCAGCAATAACCGGCGCAGCTGCTGCAGCTGGATCTGATCCTGGGCCGAGCGCATTACCCAGTCCTGCCGGCTGAGAAATCTGACGAGGGTTGGAATCATCGGCAGAAACAGCGTGACAATCCACAGACTCAGAAGCAGATCGATCAGGATATTTCCCCGCCGGGTTCGGTAGGAGCGGGCGTTTCGATCGGAATCGGCGTGCATACCGGACATTCCCCCTTTGCTTCCAGCGCCTCCGCAAGCCGCTGATTGCTTTCCTGCTGCCTGCGCTTCACGATTTCATTGAGGTGATGGCGGCTGCTCAGCAGTCCTCCGGCCATCAGAATACAAGCAGTGCACAGCGTGATTGCGATCAAGGCATCGCTCAGTAAAAAACCGCGTTTATTTTTCAACGATCCGCCCTCCCGCCAACTCCATAACCAGGCAGCGCCGGCTGAAGCATACCGTGCGGGCCTGGTCAATCCGCCCTTTCCTGTTGTAATGTATGCGGATGCGGCCGGTCTGGCCTCCGTCAATTTGGGCGGTTTGTTCCCGGCCTTCGCCCATTGCGCGGGCCTGAAGCGGCAGCACCTGGGCAATAAAACGGCCGGGACTCAAGTCAGGCTGAATCACAAACGGTATCGTCAGCAGCTCGCAGGCCGCTACAATCGTCAGCGCCAGCAGCATTTCCGTCAGCGTCGTTCCCGCTTTAGCGGACATAAGCCTGACCCTCGCGGATTTCCAGCTGCTCGCCGCCGGAGCATTCCGTCTGCTGCTTCGTTAACAAACCCGCCGACACCAGATCGTTGATCCTTAACGGCAGCTGACCGGTGTCCAGCTTGTATTGCAGAATCGCGGAATCGATAACCTTCAGCTGCGCCGCGCAGCCCTTTTCATCGACGATTTTCATAACCCGCTGAATATTCGGGACGGACAGCAAAAACAGAATGGCCAGCACGCTGACGACGATAATCATCTCCAATAAAGTAAATCCCCTTTTCATAGGTTTCTCCTTTCCTATTTTTTACATCTGACTCATGATTGAAAGCGGCAAAAGCAGAATCTGATAGACGATCAGGATCATCGCCGCAATCGTTCCATACGCAAACAGCTGAAGACCGCGCGCGGCGAACCGCAGCTGATCCAACAGCTGCCCCTGGCGGACTTCGACATAACTCTCCAGCAAAGGCTGAACCTGACCGCTATGCGAAGCGGTGCGCATCAGCTGCATCAGCGAAGGATCGAGGTACTCGCTGCCTAGCGCGGTTTCCAGACTTTCGCCTGCCAACAGCGCCTGCTCCACATGCCAGCTCATCAACTTCAGAAATGGTTTTTTCGGCAGCTTCTGCAATAACGTCAGCGTTGTCTGCGTCGGACAGCCTTCCTTGAGGCAGCAGGAAAAATAACGTGAGAAATCCAAGCCCAGCCATCGTCTTAAAAACTGGCCGCGGCGTTTTTTGACCAACAGCACATACGCGCTTAACCGCGCGGTCGGATTGCGCAGCCAGACGGCCAGAGCTCCTCCGGCGGTCCCTGCCAGCGCCAGAAAGAAAAACAGCGTGCTTAAGCCGTGGTGCAGCAGCACCATACCGGATGGATCGCGGTCAAACGACTGGATCAGACTGATCAGCACCGGAAAGCAAACCCGGTTAAACAAGGCCAGACCGCCCAGACTGCCGGCGGCTAAAAGCACCGGATAGCCTAGCAGCTTACGGATCTGACGGCGGTTGTCCGTATATAAGCGGTGCAGCCGCAGCGCTAAGGTCAAGGCTTGCTGAGGCGGCATAACCTGCGCCATCGTTTCGAAATCCGCATCGACGCCTTTTGCCAGAGCCGGAGCTAATCCAGCCGCAAATCCTGTGCCTTCCAGCATCCGCTCACGCAGCGCGGCGATCACCGGATGATTCTTCGGCGTTTCGATAAAGGTCAGGCTTGTCTGCCAGCTCATCGCGCTGCCCAAAAGGATTGCCAGCTGCTGACATTCAGAGACCGACAGCCTCCCGTTGTTTCTGCGTAATGCGGTTTTTGAGCACCAGGTCGTCCAGCCGCTGCGGCAACGGGATAAAATTGTCCGGCAGCTGCCCCTGGCGAAGCTGCGCCAGCTGGTCAGGCAGAAGCACTTCATAGACACACATCCTTCCCTTTTGATTTTTTAAGGACACCAACCGCTGACAACTGACTCCGGCCAGCATCTCCATCAGCTGAGTTTCGCTGACTCCCAGTTCGATCATCCGTGTGATCGCCGATTGAGCTGATGAAGCATGAATGCTGGTCAAAACCAGATGTCCGGTCAGTGCGCAGCGCAGTGCCATCGCCGCCGCCACCGGCTCGCGGATTTCGCCGATCATGATGACGTCCGGATCATGCCGCAGCAGTTGGCTGATCCCTTCGTCATAGCCCAGATGCTGACGCTCGTTGATCTGGATCTGAATAAAGCGGTCTGAATAGATTTCAATCGGATCCTCAAGCGTAAAAATCTTGGCGGGGCTTAATTCGTTGAGCATGGCGTACAGCGTGGTCGTCTTGCCGCTGCCGGTAGGGCCGCTGACGAGGAATAAGCCGCTGCGGCGCTTCAGCACTTGCTTAAGCAAATCAGTTTGCTTTTTATCCGGACAACAATCGGTCAGCGTCCAGTCCAGCGTTCCATTGAGGATTCGCAGCACTCCGCTGGTCAGCATTAAACTGTGCATGACCGCAAACCGCAGCGCCAGGATTTTTCCATCCACGTCGATCTCAAACCGGCCGGTCTGCGGCCGGCTCCGGTCGCTCAGCTCCAGATTGGCCCGGTATTGAAGATAGCGGAATAGTTTTAAATCCTGCGGTTCGGTTTCGATGTCCTTAATCTGAAGGCCGCAGCGCATCTGCAGCGTCACTATTTCATTGCGGATGGAAAAATGCAGATCGGTGGCGTGCTGTTTTAAAGCCATCCGCAGCAAAGCAAGTAATCGTTCTTCCATATTCTCTCGCCCCCTACACCTTCAATATTGCGCATTTTTGAAAAAAGCCCCCTAAAAAAAACAAAAAAGTTGAATTTTCATCATTTTTTACCCAAATCGAAGAAAAAAAACTGGCAGCACACAGTTCAAGCGTTGTGCTGTCAGCTTCTTTGATTAAAACATTCATTATCCCGGGGCGAGCTAAGCGTGTTCCTTGTTTTCAGTTTATTTCCGCCAATAGGCGCTGCCGTCGGCTGTCCGTTCCAAAAAACCATATTCAATTAATGCCCGGCGCAGATAGACATGATCATGCCAGATTCGTCTGAGCATCATATTAATTTGCTTTTCAGTGTACTGAACCTCGGGTTTGAAGTTCTCCGCGATCTGTGCCAGCACCGCCAGCTTACGCTTGGCCTTTGCCGGCATTTCCTTCAACGCACCCTGTGCGTCAAAATACGTTTTCAGAATCGTATCGCGTTCCTTTTCTGTTAATTCATACCGCTCATCCCGCATCACCGCCGCCGCGTGCGCGTCAATCAGTTTCGTATCGTTGAACTGCTGGATGGCCTGGCCGCTGTTTTCGTTAAGCAGATTCATCATCATGACGAACAACTGCGCCTGCTTCTGCTTTTCCCGCAGCTTAAACCGGTAATTGCGAATGGTCGATAAGGTTACGCCTTTTTCCTTCGCAATCTCCTGATCACTTTGCCCGGATGCAAAAGCCTGAAGCATTTCCAACTGCATCGCGCTGATGCCCAACGCCTCCGGGCCTAACCGAAGCAGCATTGCCAGCGATGAACCGTGTACATTTTTCACATGCAGGTTCATCTTCCGCTCGCCCAAAACCCACCGATCGTCTTGGGCGTAGATTTCCTGAAGATGATAACGCTGCCCGCAAAATAAGCACTCTGCTTCATTGTCATTAATCCGATATCCGCGTCGAATATCCTCGGCGTTGGCGTCCCATAGTTCCTGTTTTTCCATTTTTCTCAACCCCTCTCGCATTACATAAACATTATACACTATCATCTATTTATTTAATAGATATTTTTTTCAACATCTACGTTTTTATAAGCGATTTTTTCTTTTCACAGACTTTTCCCGCTTCTCTTCGCTCATCCGTTTTCCTGATGAATCAAAAAAAGCGCCGGCCGCTAAGCACAACGCTTGTGTAATTTGATTAACGGCGAGTCCGCAGGAAGGGATTGTCGTTTAATTCTTTTTCCAGAGTTGTCGCTGCTCCATGGCCTGGATACAGGTTTAACTGCGGATTCAGCATCCGGACCATCTTCAGCGTCTGGCGCATCTGCGAATCATTTCCTAACGGCAGATCCGTCCGGCCTACACTCCCTTCAAAGACAACGTCACCGCAGAAGCAGTCCTGACCGATTACAATCAGCACGCTGCCCGGCGTATGGCCCGGCGCTTCCAGAATTTGAAGCTCGATCTGCCCTAACTTCATCGTTCCTTCCAGTAACGGAGTTGTTTGGGCACGGACATGCGCGGTCATACCGGCCATCCCATTGAGCGTTTCATCTTCAAGCAGAACCTGATCCGCAGGATGCACATACACTTTGCAGTGAAACTGCCGGACCAGTTCGTCAACCGCACCGATATGATCAAAATGACCATGCGTCAAAATGATTGCCGCCGGCACCCGATCCTGCAGCCGGTCCAAGATTCTCTGAGGTTTGCCCGTTGGATCCAAAATCAACACGGTTCCCTGATCCTCAAGAATATAACAGTTGGTCGCAAACGCGCCGGACGGAATTGTTTCTATTTTCATCTTTACCTCCATTACCGCGCATAACGCGGTCATAACGATTGCATGAAAGCAAGCTAAGATGTCTTACTTTCGCCTTTCACCTTCGATCAGATTATGAAGCTGAATTTCATAAATAAAAAAAGCCAGAATCCGGCTTCTTTTATTTTTTCTCCTTGTGAGCTGTTTTCTTATTGCAGCGTGGGCAGTATTTCTTGATTTCCATCTTTTCAGGGTGTTTTCTCTTGTTTCTTGTCCCAATGTAATTTTCTTCGCCGCATTCAGAACATTTGAAAGTAATTGCGTCTCTCATGAATATTCCTCCTAATAATGCTAAACAAGTATAACATAGTTTTTTTTAAATTACTATATTTTTTGAAAAACCTGTTAATTCTGTGATTTTTTAACGGATAAAACTTACTGCACCGGCTGCGGCGACGGCTGCGGATCGTTGGAATCCGGGGTCGGCGGCAGCGCCGGGGTTTCCGTCGGCACAACCGGATTGGAATCCGGCTGCGCCGGTGTTTCAGAATTCTGCGCCCCATCGTCCGGATTGTAAATGGCCTTTGTCAGTTCGTTGGTGATCCGCAGGCAGAGATTGCTTTGCGAACCGCCGCCGGTAACCCAGGCGTTTGGAATCATGCACGCCATCGCATAGTCCGGATTTTCCGCCGGTGCATAAGCGACAACGCTGTTGTTGGTCGTATCATAACGGGTTGTCGTTCCATCTTCGTTGGTCACGTTGATAAATGATTCCGCAGTTCCGGTTTTCGCCGAGATCGTCACCGGCACATCGGTTAAGCCATAACAGATCCCGCCGTAAACGCAGGCATTGAAGCCCTGCCGCACGCGGTCCAGAGCGGCCGTATTTTCCAGCGTCGACATAACGTTGACATAGTTTTCATAGACGACGTTCTGCGTACCCGGATCAAAAGCCCGGCGCACTAAGCGCGGCTGAATCTTCTTACCGCCGTTGGCAATCGTCGATACATACTGCGCCAGCTCGATCGTCGTGTAGTTGTCCAGCTGTCCGATCGCAAAGTCCAGCGTATTGCCGGCATTGGCCAGTTTCCCCGGCATATAGCCGACCGCTTCGTTCGGCACGTCGATGCCCGTTAATACGCCCAGACCAAACTGACTGTAATAGCTGCGCATCAACAAATAGGTATTCGCGTCGATCTGCAGCGGATTGTTTTCAATATACGTGCCGCCGCCCAGACGAATCGCAACGTTGAACATAAACACGTTGGACGACTGCGCCAGGGCCTGAACATCATCAACCCAGCCCAGCGTCTTCCAGGATTTCTTAATCGGCGTATCCTTAATTTTGATATAGTTATCTAAAATCTTCTCGCCCGGCTGAATCACTCCCTGATCCAGTCCCATATAGACCGTCGCACCCTTGACCACTGATCCCGGCGCGTAAGCGTCGGTGTAGATACTTGTCGGGCTGGCGCTGATCGAACCATCCGCATTGCGGATCATGCACGACATTGCCAGGATATCGCCGGTATTCGGATCCTGCAGCACATACATAATCCGGTCCATATACGGGCGCAGCGGATCATCCTTATATTCCGTCAGCACCTGGGTTAAAATTTCATCCAGCTTCTGCTGCAGACGCGCATCAATCGACAATTCCAGATCATACCCCTTAGAACCCTCGTTCACCTCGCTCAGATAACCCGTGCCGTTTTCGTCATAAGCCAGATCATAAACCGAACGCTTGCCGCTGAGCAGACCTTCATATTGCTTTTCCAAACCGGAACGGCCGACCTTTTCATTGCGGGAATAATCCAGCGCCAGATAGTAATCCAGATCCTCTGACGGCAGCCCCTGTTTGGAGGTCGTTACAGTACCCAGCACTGATTTCAGCATCGTCCCGAACGGATACTCGCGATCCCAGTCAAAATCCACGTTAAAGCCTTGATATTCTTCCATGTGTTCGATTAAAAACGCCGCTTCCTCCACGGTAACATCGCTTTTAATAATCTTGGTCTGACCGCTGGACGGCATATCCATCGCCTGCTTGACTACATAAGCCTTACGCAGATCGGTATCCAGCGTCTGCAGATCCTCCTCGGTAATCCGCGCCAACTCCAGATAATAAATGTCATTGTCATTCAGATCACCTTTATAATACGCCGCCATTTCTTCTTCGGTGATCCGTTCGGCGTCGATTTCCTTTTTATGCAGACTCAGATACAAATCCTTCAAATCCCGCGTCCCCAGCTGCGTTTCATCGACTTCATAATCCGTTGAAAAACGCCGCGCCAGTTCCCATTCTTTTTCATCAGAAATACCCTGGGGCGGAAAATATGTAATATTTAAACGTTGTTTATTGCCGACCAGCACCTGACCGTTGCGGTCCAGCATTTCACCGCGCGGGGTCGTCACCGTCTGATACCGGCGGGTATAGGTTGCCAGCTTCTGCGCGTAGTCTTCAGTTTTCAGCATCTGAATTGTATACAAACGCACGACGATGGCCGCCATGCCCACGCAGACCGCCAGCGCGACCAGCTGAAAACGCCGGGTAACGATCTTGCTTAAATCCAGCGCTTTGCGCAGGTGTTCGCTGCTGCCCTCCCAGTGCAGTTTCTTATCATCTTTGGTTTTTCTTGGTCCAAGTAACGGTTTATTTGTCATGCACGATCTCCTCGTATGCCTTATTATACCTTATTTTTTTCTGATTGAAGCTAAAACTTGCGGCGTCCGGATGAAAACCTGCATCACATCCCCTTTTTCAACGGGATCCCGCTGAAGGCGATAAAAGAAAAACAACGGCCAGGCCTGCGCCCAGCCGGTTTAAGTCTGATCTGCGGTTTTGAGTCATTCCGCTTGAACAAAGAAGATTTCCCTATTCCATGAAAAAGGATCTTCCCCTGATCGTAATGCCGCTTTTGTGCGGAATCGCTGTCTGCGCCGCCGACCATTTAAAATTCTGCGTACTGCGCTTACTTCTTAAAAGCTTCCCGCGGTTGATGAACGATCAGCATGTCGTCCGCTTCAATCCGTGTGCTGCCGTCCGGCACCCGCATCGTCTTTCCCCGCAGAATCATCATGATCAGAAGCGACGGTGGCAAATTCAGTTCCTTAATCCGACGGTTCTGCCACGGATGGCCTTCCTCGATCAGGATCTCCGTCAGCACCAACGGCATCGCCGCCGTCAAGGCCGGCGCGATTGCGATCACCTGATCACCCTGCTCGATCACGGTCTTCCCCTGCGGAATCAGATTGTCCTGTCCCCGGCGGATCATCGCCAGCAAAAAGTCCGGCGGCAGATTCAGTGCCTGAACCGGCTGTCCGATCCACATATGCCCCGGGCGGATATCCAGCTGAATCATTTCAATGGCCGGATCATCCTTATAATCGTTAAACGTCTTTAATACGTCCGCTCCTGAATCGATCATATCCAGCTTGCGCGCAATCCACGGCAGCAGCGTTCCCTGCAGACTGATCGACAACAGCACCAGACAGAAAACAACGTGAAACACATCGTAGCGGGTATAAGCCGGACTGACCGTGACCATGATCGCGAAGACGATCGACGACGCTCCGCGCAAGCCGGCCGCACCGACCAAAACCGTCTGCCGCCATGAACCCGCAAACGGCTTTAATAATAAGCTCACCGCGACGGGCCGGGCCACCAACGTCAAAAACACCATGATGGATAATGCCGGAATGATGACTGAGGGCAGCTGGGACGGAAACGCCAGCAGCCCCAACAAAAAGAAGATTACAATCTGCATCAGGCCCGTCACCCCGTCAAAAAAATGCACGAGCGAACGTTTGTTGCGGATCGGCGCGTTTCCCATCAGAATTCCAGCCAGATACACGCACAGGTAACCGTTTCCGCCAAGACCGCTGCACAGCGCATACGCCAGCAGCGCCAAACCGACGACAAAGATCGAATCGAAACCTTCCGTCGCAAAATCAAACCGATTTAAACAGGCGATGCCCACTTTAGCGCACGCCCAGCCGGCCAGGCCGCCTAAAATCAGCTGCAGCGCCAGCATTCGGGCAAACGTTGCCGGATCGCCCTCGCCCGCCATCATCGTTAAAAGCATGACCGTCAACATATATGAAAACGGATCGTTGCTTCCGCTTTCCAATTCCAGCAGGGAGTCGGTATTTTCTTTAAGCGCCAGCTTTTTGCTTCGCAGAATGGAAAACATCGAAGCCGCGTCGGTGGAGCTGATCACCGCGCCGATCAAAAAGCTTTCCTGCCATTCCATCCCGATCCCCCAATGACAGAACACACCGGTCAGCGCCGCTGTCAGAAATACGCCCAACGATGATAACAACAGCGCCGGCGCGGCTACCGGCCGGGCCTGCTTCCAGCGTGTTCCGAAGCCGCCGTAAAACATGATATAAATCAGGGCTGCCGTACACAGCTTTTCCGCGAACGCATAGTTCTCAAACGGAATCCGGAATAATCCGTCGCTGCCGAATACCATGCCTAATAAAATAAACAACAATAAACTGGGCACGCCCAGCCGAAACGAAAGCTTGTTGCAGAGAATGCAGATCATCAGCACCCCGCCGCCTAAAATTAACAGTTGATTGAAATCGATATCTTTTCCTCCTCTCTTCGATCGTCCAGGATCCTCCATGATCGCAATTCTCCGGATCCATCCGCTCCTTCTGACTCGTTGGATTTATTATATCATATCCGCGCCGTCTCACTTCCGGTTTCCAGTCCGCTTTTTTCCTTTTGTTCTCCTGTCCGCCCGCTTTCATATTTATGCTATAATGATTAATGAGGTGAATTTCATGAGAAAAAGAACGGAAACCCGTCCGATCCAGGTTGGAAACTTGCAGATCGGCGGTCAAAATCAAGTGATCATTCAGTCGATGACCAATACCAAGACGAAAAACGTCGCTGCCACCGTGGAACAAATCCGCCAGCTGACCGAAGCCGGCTGTCAGATTGTCCGGATGGCGGTCTACGATCAGGAGGACGCGCGGGCGATTCGGGAAATTAAAGCTCAGGTCAGCGTTCCGCTGGTCGCCGATATCCATTTTGATTATAAATTAGCCCTGACCGCGATTGAATCCGGCGTCGATAAGATCCGCATCAACCCCGGCAACATCGGCGCCCGGGAAAACGTCGTCGCCGTCGTGAATGCCTGCAAGCAGCATCAGGTGCCGATCCGGATCGGCATCAACAGCGGCTCTCTGGAAAAAGCGGTACTGGAGAAATATGGCAGACCGTGTGCGGAAGCGATGATCGAAAGCGCCCGCAAGCATGTTGAAATTCTTGAGGAGCTGGACTTTCACGACATCTGTTTATCGTTTAAATCCAGCGACGTCATGCTGACAATCGAGGCATACCGCCTGGCTTCCGAGGTCTTCCCCTATCCGCTGCACTTAGGCGTGACCGAAGCCGGAACCTTTACGTCCAGCGCGATTAAGTCCAGCGGAGCGCTGGGCGCGCTTCTGATGGATGGCTTGGGCGACACCATCCGTGTTTCCGTCAGCGCGGATCCGGTGGAGGAGCTGCGTATCTGCAAGCAGCTGCTGCGCTGTTTCAACTTGATTGACAACGTCCCGAATCTAGTCAGCTGCCCGACCTGCGGCCGGATTCAGTACAATATGATTCCGATTGCCGAGGAAGTCGAACGTTTCCTGGCGACGATTAACGCCAATATCACCGTTGCAGTCATGGGCTGCGCCGTCAACGGACCGCAGGAAGCCAGCCGCGCTGACATCGGGATCGCCGGCGGCAAAGAGGAAGGCTTACTGTTCAAGAAAGGCCAGCTGATCCGCAAAATCCCACAAGATCAGATTGTGGAAGTTTTAAAAGAAGAAATTTTGAAAATGATTTAACAGCCTGCCGCGGTTTTCTTTCACTGCGGCAGTTTTCTATTGGAAACAACGATGCCGCGCAAAGGAGAAATAAAAATGACAGAAGTTCTGTGTTTCGGCAGCTGTGTGCTGGATCTTTATGCGGAGGGACAAAAGCCCGCGGTCGGCGGAGACGCGGCGAACCAGGCGATTTTGTTATCCAAGCTCGGTTTCTCCACGGCCTGCAGCGCCCGCCTGGGACGGGATCAGGAAGCCGATCTGATCCTCGATCAGCTGCGGCTTCATCACGTTGACGTTCGCTGGCTGCGCCAACATGAGGGCGAGATCACCACGCATTCCTTGATTCAGCTGGATGCGCAGGGTGAGCGCCGCTTCACGGTTACCGGCGAAGCGCACCGGCATTTCACGCTGGTCGACTTCCCGCTGGAAGCGCTGCCTTCCCTTCGCGCATTATCGTTAGGCTCGCTGTTTACGCTGCATGCGCTGGAAACTTCCGGCATGGAACTGATTTTCCGCCGCGCCCGGGATCTCGGCCTTCCGATTTACAGCGACACGACCCGTGACCGGCACCACAAAGGCTTACCCGGCGTCGCCCCTCTGCTTCCCTATCTTGATGTTTTCATGCCCTCGCTTGAGGAAATCCGTCCGCTGTGCTCACGGTTCCAGCCGGATGAAATCGCTGAAGAATTATTACGGTTCGGCATAAAAACCGTGGTTCTGAAAATGGGATATAACGGCGCCAACGCCTATCAAGCAGCACAGGTTTGGCGCTGCCCTGGCTATCCTGCCCAGGTCGTCGACACAACCGGTGCGGGCGACAGCTTCTGCGCCGGCTTCATCGCCAGTTCGCTGAAAGGCCTTCCGATCGCTCAGGCCTTGGAAAACGGCTGTTGGTGCGGAGCGCAGGCTGTTCAGATCCAAGGGGCAAACACCGCCCAGCTCGATCCGTCCCGCCTGCCCTGGCCGCTGCGTTAACCTGCCGATCCAGCCATAAAAAAGACAGAACCCCAAGCGGAAACAATCTTTCCGGCTTGACCGTTCTGTCTTTTTTTGTTTAGGGTTTCCGCGCGAGATAAAGATCGAGCGTATCATAGATCCGGATCTGACCGCCGGTTGCTTGTAAGCGCAGCGCCATTTCTTGTTCAAAAGCCCGGCGGCGGACTTCCGGCAGCGCGCGGTGATCAGAATAGGTGTTCAGCAATCCCAGATACTCTTCAGTATTCAACGTCCTCACGCGCCGATACCAATGCGTTTGAACGGAAGCGAAACCCGCTTGGATAAGCCGGTCTTTCCATACCGCCAGATCCGTTTCATCAAACTCCTTCAAAGCCTGATCTGAAGGACAAAATTGTTGATAGACCTCGCGGTTGATCCGGTTTGACGGATCTTCCAGCCGGTTTGGATAGGGATGATTCCAGAATAAGGCCAGACAGCCCTGCCGCTTCAACAAGCGCAGCACTTTTTCTAAGGCCGCCTCCGGCGGCAGCCAGTGAAAAGCCGTCGCGCTATAAATCCCATCCCAGCTGTTTTCAGCCAGCTCCAGTTCCATAAAATCTCCCAGAATCACCTGAAACCGCGGCTCCTGCTTAAACTTGTCGCGGACAAATCGGGCCAGATTCTCCCCCAGTTCCACCGCCGTCAGATCACAGCCGGTATCCAGGATTGGCTGGGTGGCCTGTCCCGTTCCAATACCAATTTCCATGATCCGGCTTTGCGTTCCGGCATGGAAGCTTTCGATCACATCCTGCATTAGCGCGTCGGGATGCCCCGGCCGAAAACGATCATAATTCTGTTCGTCTTCATTGAATTTCAAACGCAGCTCCACGTTCTTCCCCTCCTTCATACGCTTTAGATTTAGTTTAACACAAAATCAACATCAGCGGTTTTCAGAACGGAGGTTTTTATCCCATTCCCCTGGCCCCGCGATCCAAGCTTTCCGCTAAGCGTCCTTTTCCGGCGTTGCCCAGAACGCATCCCAGTCTGTCGATAACAGGCTGGAAGTTGAAAACTGCGTATTCACAGGAATCAGATAAACAAAATCGCTGATTTCACGTCCGCAGACTGCCGGATGCTTGAAACGGAATGTATTCTTTGTCATATAATCACGGTAATCGTCTAAAACAAACGCCCCGCCGTTATAGTTTGCTTCCGGATTCGCCGTCAGCGGACGCCCTTCGATCAAAGCGGAGCGCAGCGCTTCCACGCCGATATAATTTCCCTGTTCGTCCATTAACATTAAATTGTAGGTCGGATCCAGGAAGATCCACTGATCCAGCTGTTCGCTGTACGCCTGAACGACAACATGACATTCTTGATCCCATTGACTTGCCGAAAGACACCAGACCGGTACCGCCTTCACCCCGTAGCTGCGCAGGATTCCGCTTAACAGCACCGAGAGATTATTGCAGTTAAGCCCCTTACCCGTATCGCCATAGACGCCGACGCTGTCCAACGAACCATCGCCGCGATATTGCGAATAAGAGCTGTGATCATATTCCCCGCAGACCCAGAACAATCCGGCTTTCATCAGCTCCACGTCGGTCTTTCCGCTCAGAACCTCATCCAGGTGATGCTGATCCAGCCACGCTGAAGCCTGCGGATCCTTTCCCAGATCAAATTGATAGGCCGGGACTTTGCCGTCAGGCGCATACTTCTGATATTTTATTAACAGTTCCATTCGTTCCTGAGTTGAGGCATTTAAGCTGAAATTCAACAGATCGTTGGCCTCGGGTTCACTCCATACCAGCGCTACGCTGGATGTCTGTCCGCCGTGATCCAGACTTCCCTGATAGCTCTCTTTTTCCGGCTCAATCGTCAACGTAAACACTTCGTTTTCATAAGTGAAGCGAAGTCCCCCGTCTTCCTCCTCCAGCCTTTGCAGCGACGACTGCACACCGATCTGTCCCAGCCACCCCTGGCCGGTGTTAATGAGAATCAGCCGGCGGTTATGATCAACAAGAAAACCGGTCCCTTCATAATATCCAACTGGCAGGGATTCCAGCGAATCAGAAATCGTTGTCTTTGCCGCGCAGCCGCTCAGCAGACAGAGTAACCCAAGCATGATTTTGATTGTTTTTAACATTCGTTTTTCCCCCATTCATTTTGATTTCAAACAATCTGTACTATTTACAGCAATACAGTAACATTAAAATTTGAAAATAACAAGGGGTTTCCTTTTCCTTTGCTTTCAGTGCCTGCGAAAAAAGGAGCCTTCATAACGAAAGACTCTTTCTTTTGAATATTTTTTCCAATCCCGGCTGTCATTGCAGGCCCCGCGGGCTTTTTCAGCTTTCGCCAAGCGGGCTCCAGCTATTTTTCCGCTTTCAGGCAATCCAGCTTCTGCGCATCGAAAGCGCCGCTTCGCAACATTTCAATTTCCAAGCCATACGGCGCGTGATCGTCGACATACGGCGTTTCCAGGATTTTAACGACAGCCTCCAGCCGCGGATCCGCAAATACCCGGTGCAGCGAATCAAAGCCAATTTCACCATGGCCTAAATTGGCGTGGCGGTCCTTGCGCGCACCGCGGATATTTTTGGAATCATTGAGATGAATCACCTTTAATAAGGACAGTCCGATCACTTCATCCCACTGTCTTAACACCGTATCCAGCTCATCCACCGGATAGCCGGCATCATGGATATGACAGGTATCCAGACAAAACGCGATCCGTTCTTTCTTCGTCACGCCCTCGCGGATCGACCGCAGCTGTTCAAAATTCCAGCCCAGTTCACTGCCTTTGCCGGCCATCGTTTCCAGACAGATCAGCACGTCGTGATCATCTTCTTCGAGCGCCTGATTCAAGCCTTCAATGATTCGCGCCAGCCCTTCCTCCGCCGTCGCCTTGACGCTGGAACCGGGATGCAGAACCAGATACCGCGCGCCGATCGCTGCGGTCCGGGCCAGTTCCTGCTTCAGAAAGCGAACGCCCAGTTCAAAGGTATCCGGATTCTGAACATTGCCCAGATTGATGATATAGGGCGCGTGCACGATCACGTTTTCTAACGGAATTCCATTCTCCTTTAACAGATTCTGCGCTTCTTCAATCCGCAGCTGTTCCACCGGCTTGCGCAGCGTGTTCTGCGGCGGTCCGGTATAAATCATCAGAGCGTTTGCTTTGTAAGACAACGCTTCTTTGACCGCGCCCGCAAAATAGTCCGGCGCTTTCATCGAAACGTGACAGCCGATCTTATTCATCGCTTCCCTCCTCGCGTTTCTGCCGCTGCAGCGCCTTGTAGCGTTCCTTGCGCTGAGCCTGGATTTCGCTCTGGATCATCGCGCGACGTTCCTTACGCTGGATCTGCTTGACTAAAGCCGCCTTTTTCTTTTTATATCCCGGTTTGACCTTTTCCTTCTTCCGGTTCAGCGACCGCGCGATCTCCTTTTCGCGCTGCTGCCCCGGCGACATCTTGCGGCGGTCGGCCTGCCGCTGCGCCTGCCATGTGCCATTTTTGAACGAACGGACTTCAAAATGCACGCCGCGTTCTTTCAGAGAGCGGATAGCACGTTCATCTTGTTCCTGGTATAACGCGAAGCACGTTCCCTCACGGCCGGCCCGGCCGGTCCGGCCGGCACGATGGATATAAAAATCCAGTTCGTTCGGGAAGCCCAGCGAGACGACGTGCGTAATCCCGTCGATATCAATTCCGCGCGCCGCGATATCTGTTGCCACGATGTAGCTGTGATCCGCCTGTTCCAGCTGCTTCATCGCCTGCCGGCGCTGGCGCGGCTGCAGGCCGCCGTGGATTTCGATCACCGGCACATCCGCCTCGCGCAAAGCGTTGGCTGTCGCGGCCGCTTCTTCCCGGGTATTGGCGAAGATCAGGCAGACATACGGCATAAAGCCCGGTAAAATCTGCAGCAGCGTTTCCGCATAGCTGCGATGCTTGCACGGAACCAGGATATGTTCGATCTTCGGATCCATTTTCGTTTCCTGCTCGATTTTGATCGTCTGCGGCGTCTGCATATACTTCTTTAAGAAAGGTTTCAGGCCCTGCGGAATCGTCGCGCTGAACGCCATCATCTGTAAATGATTCCCCATCCGGGAAGCGATTGCGTCGATATCCTCCAGAAAGCCAAATTCCAGCGTCATGTCCGCTTCATCGACCACCAGGACTGAAGCAGTATCAACCCGCAGCACTTCCTGATCCAAGAATAAATCCTTGATCCGGCCTGGCGTACCGATGACTAAATGCGGCTGGGTCTTCACGGAATCCGCCATTTTTTCCCGGTCCAGTCCGCCGGTGATCAGCCGCACGCGCAGCCGCGGATCCGCCTGCGTCATCGTCTTGGCGCGGTTGTAGATCTGCATGGCCAGCTCGCGGGTCGGCGCGGTAATGACAGCCTGAACCTGCGGCAGTTCAGGGTTGATTTTTTCCATCAGCGGAATCAGAAAAGCATGGGTCTTGCCGGTGCCGGTTTCTGAAATACCGATGAGATCGCGGCCCTTTAACGCGACCGGGATGACAGCGGCCTGAATCGCCGTCGGTTCTTGAAAGCCTTCCAGCTCGATTAATTTCTGCGCGCTCGAACGCAGCGCGAAGTCGTTGAATTGTGTCATATAAATCCTCCTTTACGGGGTGAAAACTTGTTTATTATCGAATCGGTTCCGATCGTTAAACTTCTCACTTTGCCCATCAATTATACAGATTTTAAGCTTTTTATGCAATTCTCACACCGCTTTTCCCGCATTTTTTTCCATGAATCTTAAACCATTCTCCCTTCTTCAAGTCAATATGTTCATTTTACCCAGAATAATCCGCATGAAGCAGAACTTGTTTATGCCTTTCCTCGCGGACTTGCTGGATTTTATTTCACTTGCGTCCAAATCGGCATTCACGTTATAATGATTCCGGCGAAACAAACAAGGATTTTCCCGCTGCTCTCTGAGAAGAAAATGAATTATCGAAAAAAAGTATAACGGCGGCAGGCAAAAACAAATCAACATCCTCATTATCAAGGCAAACTCTGCGTCGCTCTCCGACGTCTCCGTACTCCGTATATTTACCGAGTAATGATCAAACCAAGAAAAAGGAGTGTTTCATTTATGGAAATTATCCCCGTCATTCCCCGCGGTTATTGCAAAGGGGTTACCCAGGCCATCGCGCTGGCTCGAAAAACAGCGCGGGAAAATCCAGGCGTACCGATCACGATGCTCGGTATGATCGTGCATAACCGCTATGTCGTCGACGCGCTGCAGCTCGATCATATCCGCTGCGTGGAACAGGCGGGCAAAACCCGGCTGGAGCTGCTGGATGAAGTAAACGAAGGCATCGTGATCTTTACAGCCCATGGTATCAGCGAAGAGGTCGCAGAGAAAGCGCGGCAAAAAGGCTTGACCTGCGTCGACGCTTCCTGTTCCGACGTCAAGGAAACCCAGCGCTTAGTCCGTCAGGCAATCGACGAAGGTGCGGATGTACTGTATATCGGCAAGCGGAATCATCCGGAAGCTGAGGCCGTGCTGGCGATCAGTCCGCGCGTGCATCCAGTCTACGATCTGGATTCGTTAGCCGCGCTCTCCCTTGACAATTCCAAAATTCTCGTCACAAACCAGACGACGATGAGCGTTCTGGAAATCGGCCGGCTGATGGATCAGATCCGCGCGCGTTATCCGCATGCCCGCTTTGAAAAAGAGATCTGCAATGCCACCCGAATTCGTCAGGAGGCGATCCAGAAACTGGAAAATATCGACCTGTTGATCGTCGTAGGCGATCCGCAGTCCAACAATTCCAACAAGCTGAAAGACATCGCCATCCAGAGCGGAATCCCGGAGGTGCTGCTGATCGAAACCGTGCGGCAGCTGAAGCCGCAGGACTATCTGGGACGCGAGCGCATCGCCGTGACCAGCGGCGCTTCCACGCCGACCTACCTGACGCAGCAGGTGATCGGCTATCTGAATGAAGTCGCGCAAGGCAACACCCCGGAATACCCGGATATCGAACTGGATAAGCTGTTATAAAGACAACGCCGTTTTCACGGCGTTGCTTTTTCTTTGACGCGGAGAGCCAAACTTTCCGCAAATTACTGGAACGTGCGCTCGCCCGCCTTTTCCAGCAGGATCTGACCGTCATAAAACGGCGCGGCAAAATCATATTCAAACGGAATCAAAATTGAACCATCCGTTGCCAATACACCATACAATCCACTTTGATCCTGCGCGACGATTCGTCCGTGATCCGGGGGATAAGCCGCCCAGCGATCATGATCCGGATCAATCAGCAGCGGCGCCAAATATTGGCAGGAGATAATTTCTTCTCCCGCGGCATTGACATATCCCCACAAGCCATTCCGCGCCACCGGAATCAGATCACCATTGATCGCCAGACCTTGATCATAGATCGCTTCGGTAACCATCTCGCCTTTCTTTTTAACGATGCCGACGCGGTCCAGCCATTCATATTCAGGTACTCCCTCCGGCGTTTCATCATAGCCGCTGACAGCGTGATACAAGCCCAGCTCACCGCTCATCCGCGACCCGTCGAAAGGATGAAAGAAGCCTGGCCCGTCATGACCATACTGCACCAAATAGACCTTTCCTGTCGCAACATCACCATAGATCGCTTTCGCACTGATTCCATGTCCCCCTGAACAAAGATGATATGGCGTGTCGAGCAGCTGCGTAAAATCATAAACCTGAGTGTCGCAATGTAATTCAAGGCTGTCTAAAACCGGCATCCAGCCGCCTGTGATCGGAACGATCACCTCTTCAAGAGGTCCGGCTACGCCCCACTGTCCTGCTTCTTCCAGAACAAAGTACCCCTCTACAAGCTCTAATTCAGCATCCGACTGAGGAAAGCGCTGTATCAAAGGATAAATCGTATCAAAATTGATCTCAGAAAGCCGCTCACGGTCCAGCTGGATCGGTTCCAGGGGTTCCATCTCATAATCAGCCAAAACTAAAGTATCATAACTATATTTAAAATCAGGTTGATAAATGACACGCCATCCTGTTTGTTCTATCCCTCGCTGACCGCTTAATATTATAAAGGAACCTGTTTTTATAAAATCATCACCCCGCACGACATAGTAAACATTATCTTCAGTATATCGAGAACCCGCCGAGGTAGAATACAAAGTCACTTCAATTTCGCCTTCTATCGCAGGGGTAGACGTAGGGGGCGATTGGATAACCGGAGTCGGTGTAGCTTCCGCAGAGGGTGTCATCTCCGGTTTTGGCATTGGGGAACGCTCTGGTTTCGTCTTTGTAGCGCAACCTATCAATAAAAATAAGACCAGGGTCAACACACTAAATCGCCGCATCATCTTTTCCTCCCTTTTCTTCTATTATAAAGAAATCGTCAGGGTTAAAGGGCTTAAATTCTTAATTTCATAGAATCGTAAGAATTCATCGGGTACCTCTTTTTATACTGTCTGACCATAATTAGTTATAATTTGATCCGCCATGAGCCAAAAGTTCTCCTATCTCTGTTTTGTCGTTTTCATCTCACCCTCGCCAAAAGAGTTCGACGGATTTCTGATCATAAAGTATAATGAGTTCAACTTATCGTATTTCAATCCCAGGAAAGGAATAAAGAATCAGATGGAAATCTTAAAAATCAGAGAGCATCGCGAACTGGCAGAGCGTGCCGCAAATTGGTTTCATACGAAATGGTCAATCCCCGTTGAGGCTTACCAGGAAAGTATCGCGGCCTGCCTGCGTGGGGACAAAGTCATTCCTCAATGGTATGTCGCACTTGAACAGGATGAAATTATCGGAGGGCTGGGCGTCATCGAAAATGATTTTCATGACCGGCCGGATCTGACCCCTAATGTCTGTGCCGTTTATGTTGAAAAAGCCTGGCGTTGTCAGGGAATTGCCAGGGCTTTATTACATGCCGTGTGCGAAGATATGCGGCAGTTTGAGATTAAAACGCTGTATCTGTTGACAGATCATACCGACTTCTATGAACGTTACGGCTGGGAATTTCTCTGTCTCGTTCAGGGTGATGGAGAAACTAAGCCTTCGCGGATGTACGTACGCTCAACCAATTCCATTTAGCCGCCACGAAAGAAATCGGATTCGGGCAAAACTTCAGCGCTGGTTAGCCGAGTATAAGAAAAGGACTAGAATTTTTCCTCCGGTCCTTTTTACTTTTCTGCTTTTTTATGATTTTTCAAGGCTTCGATTTCCTGCGGCGTACAGTTCCGCCACTGACCCGGCTGCAGCGATGCATCCAGCTTCAGCGGGCCCATCGTCAACCGTTTTAAATACACAACCTCGTTATCGCAGGCGTGCATCATTCGTTTCACCTGATGAAATTTACCTTCCTGGATCGTCAGCAGAATGATGTGTTCCGCAGTCTGCCGAAGCGTCGCCGGGAGGCAGACTTCCTCATCGCTGATCCGGATTCCCGTTTGGAAGGCCGCTTCATACTGCGGATCCCAGGGTCTTTCCAAATGCACCTCATAAGTCTTATCGACATGTTTTTTCGGCGAAAGCAGATCATGCGCCAAAGCGCCGTCGTTGGTGATCAGAAGCAGACCTTCGGTATCAATATCCAGCCGTCCGACCGGAAATAAGTCGGAGCGGTTCGTTTCCAGACAATCCAGCACCGTTTCATAACGGCTGTCCTCCGTGGCGCTGACCACGCCCTGAGGTTTGTTCAGCATGATGTAAACTTCAGTTTCATAAGTGACGATCCGGCCGTCAACCTGGATCTGATCCTGCCGCTCGTCAATTTTCTGATCATCCTTTTTTACCCGCTGACCGTTGACCTCGACCCGGCCCTTGCGGACCAGCTCCTTAACCTCTTTGCGGGTACCGAAGCCGGCATGCGCCAGGAATTTATCCAGCCGCATCATCGTACGAACCGCCTTGTCATCCGCCGGACCATCGCCGGCAGGCTCATGTGGAACAGATGCTGCGGCAGCCGAAAGAACGCTGTGGTGATAACATACGTCAGCATCCCCAGAATGCCATAGGCCGCTAACTGCAGCACCCCGACGATCCGCGAAGCGTTAACCACGGTCAGGCCCGCCCAGCGCAGCAGGACAAAACAGCCGTTCATCGCGATCAAGCCGATCGCAATTGCGCCTAACCGCCGCCAAACGCGCGTATATTGGACTTTATATTTTTTCTTGATCAGATTCAGGTTCAGGAAAATGATGACCAGCGACGTCACGACGCTCGAGGTGATCGCACCGCTGAAACCTGTGTATTTGACAAGCGGAAAGAACGTGATCAGCTTGACGACAAAACCGATGATCAGATACAGGATACTCTGACGGCGGAAGCGCAGCGACATCATTAACGAGCTGCAGATCGGCGACAAGGTGCCGGTTAACGCCAAAAGCGAACTCCATGCCAGCATTTCGCTGCCCAGGCTGAGATTCCCCTTGCCGTACATGATGTAATAGATCGGCGAAGCCAGCGCGAACAGGCAGAAGCACAGCGGCGCACCGATATACAAAACCGTGTCCAGGCAATCCAGAACGTTCCGCCGCAGTTCTTTGAAGTTGCGGTTTTCCAGCGAGATCGTAACATACGGAACTATCCCTGTCGAAAAGCCCAATGCCAGCACCTGCGGAATCGAGGTCAGCTTGTTGCACTGCACCTGGATGATGCCCAGCGCCAGCTTGGCGTCCTCATAACTGCTTCCGGCAGACGTCGCCGTGTTGATAAAAAAGTTATTGTTGACGATATTCATACTGTTGCCCAATAACGCCGTAATCAAATATGGCAGGCCAAACAGAAGCAGCTCCTGAAACAGCTCGCCGACTTCCTTCGGCCGGCTTGTCTGATGCCGCGCCAGCTCCTTGATCGGCTGATAATGCTTGCGGTCGTAGATCAGATAATAGGCGATCGCCGCAATTGCCGCCAGCGAGGTGGACAACACCGCCATATACACGGCGAAAATGTTGTTCATATCCAGGATATAAACAAAAAAAGCACCCAGTACCAGGAGTGAAACAACCCGGGTCAGCTGTTCCAAAACCTGCGAGAACGCATAGGATTTTAAATCCTTCAACCCCTGGTAAAACCCGCGGAACGAGCTGAGAAACGGCACGCAGACGACGGCCAGCGACAGGATCATGAAGACGTTGCGCAAAATTGCGACGTCCTCCGGGGTTTTCTTCGCCCCCAATACCGAAGCCGCCAGCGGTCCGGATACCATGATGAACAAGATCGCCATGACAAATCCGCTTAAAAGCATCAGCGCCATCGACAGCTTGCGCACCAGGATGACAGTTTTATAATCCTCGTTATTCGAATATTTAGCGACCATCGCCGCAACCGCAAACGGAATCCCAGCCGAACAGATACTTAACAGGATATCATAGTAGGTATAAGCGACGCTGTAAAACGACATATTTGCTTCCCCGGCGATCGCAGTAAAAGGGACAACATAAAGAAGTCCCAGAGCTTTGGAAATAAAAATCCCGGCCGAGCTGGTTAACGCCCCGGCGATCAACGATTGTTTTTTACCCTTGGTCATGGCTACTCACTGTCGCCCTCGTCCTCCGTCGGAAGATCGTCATGCGCGCCTTCCGGCTCCGGTTCAGCTTCCGGGGTTGTGTTTTGATTCTCAAAATCTCCCATCAGCTGCAGATATTCGCGGGTTTCCTTCAATTTGGCATAGTCCTTCCACAACACCATTACGTTCAGAGAAACGATTGGCGAAGTCGTTTCCCCGCTGGCCATCAAGCCCTTCACATAGCCCAGCTCTGGATAAACCTGATTCGGAATCAGCGAATAATCCTCATTTTCCAATAAACCCACCGACGGCGCAATGACTGAAGTCTGGGTATAATCAACGGCCGCGTCGACCACCAGCATTTCTACATCGACCATGGCGACCCGCGGACTATCCAAAATCACATAATACCGGTAAGTCCCGTCAGGAAGCTGGTTCATAACGACTTCGAGATCATAAAAATCCGATTTTTCCTGAAATCGGTCCATCTCCATAATGGATTTATAGTAAGCAGTATACAGCTGCATTTTTTCCGTACTGATTTGGTTTGGATCCTTTTTAGAACAGCCGCTGATCAGCAACAAAGCGGCGGCCATCAAGCAAAGTATCTGTCTGCGCATAAGCAACACCTCCAGAGTATTATAACATAAGACGTTAAGCTTACAAAAGCATTAATTCCCGCTTTTGTGCCGGACGCCGCCAAAATTCTTCTCCCGCGCCGATCAAACCGCTTGTTTTCTCCCTGCTTGCGTTTTTAATTGGAGAACTAACGCCGGGACAAAGCGGCCGGTCTTTGCGGTTAAGCCGCCGGACGGATGCCCTCTCTTATTTTTAACGTTCCTTTCCCCTTTCGCCGCCTTCCGCACTGTGTTTCAGGAAGAGAAAAGAAAAGAAACTGCTTTCTTTCCCCGCGTTTTCAGCCGGCAGAAGAAATCAGTTTCCCCTTCGCTTTAGCGCTCGGCCTTTTTCTTAAAGGTCCGGCACAGCGTTTCGTGATCGCAGCAAGGCTGGACACATTCGTCGCAGCCGACTTCAATCTTTTCAGCGGTGCATTCGCACTGCGTGTTGTATACGCAGGTCTTGACGTTGCACCCGATCCGGTTCTTATTCATCGTCATCGCCTCCCGCATTTAGGCTTCCCGCTTCCGCCGATTTTATCCGATAGACGATCATTCCGCTGAAGCTGTACAGCTGTTCGGGAATCACAGAGAAATGCGAGGTCGCTAACTGGACTGACAACACGTCCTTTTCATCCAGCTCCGCCAGAAATTCGTTCAGGCTGTCGGTCAGGTCATCCTCATGCTGCTCGTCAAATACTTTCACCTGGATCATGTTTCTCACCCTGCTTCAGCATATACGCAGCCCCTGGACGAAATTTGTCTAAAGCAGGGCGTGCTGCTGCATAAAATCATGCAGCGCCTGTTTTTCCATCGGATCCAGCGGCACTAACGGCAGCCGCACCGTGTCTGTACACCACCCCTGCAGCGCAAGCATCGCTTTGATATCCGAAGGTGAGGAAACTTTGAAAATCTGGTTGCTGACCTGTTTGAGAAACTGATCCAGCTCCGCATTCTCCACGCCGTATTGATAATCTTCCCAGATCTTGACGATCATCGGCATCACGCAATGACCGGCGACCGAAACAATTCCGCTGATTCCCTCACGCAAGCCTTCCAGAAAATAACCGTCCTCACCGCTGAGAATCTGGACCTGATCATTGGCCATTAGGATCGCCTTCACCATCTCCATGTCATGGCACGCCTGCTTTAAGGCCCGGATCTGGGGATAATCCTGAGCTAAACGGATCACGGTTTCAGCGCTTAAGGCCACGCCGGAGCGCTTCGGTACATTGTAAAGCATAAGCGGTTTCTCACTGGCACGGGCGCACGCCGCGAAATGGGCATACAGTCCTTGTTGGGACGGCCGGACATAATACGGACACACAAGCATGATTCCATCGACCGGTTCCGCATTGACCCAGCGGATGAGGTCCAGCGTCTCTGCGGTGTTGTTAGTGCCGCAGCCCATCCAGACGCAGACCCGGCCTTCGCTTTGCTTCAGGACGCAGCGCAGCACCTGTTGTTTTTCTTCCCGGTTCAAAGCGCTGGCTTCCGCCGTTGTTCCGCATACGACAAACCCGTCGCAGCCCTCCGCGATCAGTTTCTCGACAAGGTTGCTTAACGCCGTTAAATCAAGCTCCCCGGAGTCCCTCATCGGCGTGATCAGCGCCGTCATGCAATGGCCCAGCTTCATTGGGATCCCTTCCCTTCCAATAACAATGGTTGGATCTGGCGGTCTTCCAGCGCCGCCTGCAGCGTGGCTTCAATTAAACGCCAGTCACTGACCAGACTGTTCGGTTTACGCACGTAGTCATCCTGCCCGAACGGTACGAAAAACAGATGCCGCAGCTGTTTCAGACGCAGAAGATTCGCCCCGGAAAGGCCGAGGAAATCATTGGACGCGATGCCCAGCACCAGCGGTTTCTCGTTTCGAAGCAAAGCTTTGGCCGCCAGCGTGACCGGCGTGTCATAAATTCCCAGCGCCAATTTGTTCAGCTCGGTCGCTGTCATCGGCGCGATGACCATCGCATCGAAATGATCGATCGGACCGGTGCGCTCCGCTTCCTGCAGCGTCGTCATCACCGGCTTGCCCGTCAGTCTTTCCAGCTGGGTCAGCCGTTCCTTCGCCATTCCAAACCGGGTGTCCAGCTGCGCCGTATTCTCACTGACAATCATCGTGACCGGCCAGCGCTGAACCATGTCGGTCAGTTGTTCAATGACGGCGGCATGATTGCAGAAGGAACCGCACATTCCCCATAAAAGCTTCATCGTTTCACCTCTTTCAAAATCACGTCGGCTAAGATTTCGCCTGCGCTCTGCCAGGCTACAATCCCCGGCAGCGGCGGGGCCGCGATGACATGCGTGTCCTTGCGTTTGTATACGCGTTCGCTGACGCCGACCGCCCGCGAAGCGATATCAATGATCAGCGGCTGTGTCTGCCAGCCGGCCACCATCGCCTCACTGATCACCTCCGCCGGCGCGGTGTTGATCACGACCGGCCACGGCTGTTGAAACTGCCATTCCTGCAGCCGGATAAAACTGTACGGCAGCTGGGCGGATTCGGGATGCGCATGCGCGGATACAATCCTGACTTCCAGCCCCAGCTGGTGAAACAGCCCGGCAATCGCCCGGCCGCAATGGCCGAAGCCGATCACGTCATAACGATACTCCGGCAGCGAGCGCGGCGTATTCTGGATCACCATCGCTAAAATTCCCTCAGCCGTCAGCGCCGCATTGGCTGCAACGACCTCCTCCCGCGCCAGAAGCGAGATCACTGTCTGCGGCAGCTTCTTAATGTACGGCGTGATGACCCCTGTAAAAATCAACGTTTCCTTGCGCAGCGACGCAAAGAAATCCTTCATGCAATACCCTCGTTTTTTGAGTTCGATAAACCCGTCGTCGCTGACCCCCTGGATCGGCAGAATCACCAGATCCATTTTGTTCGCCATCCGTTCGATCTGTTCCATGTCTTTTTCACACCGGCCTTCCTGGACCTGAATCCCGGCCGACCGTAAACGCTGAATGATAATTTCCATTCGCTGGTCATTCACAAACACGACCGCTTTCATGGATGCACCTCCTCTTGTATCCCATTCTATGACGAAAAAAAAGAAGGGTTCCTGTCCCTTCGGTCCTTGCCGAGGGAAACAAACCCTTCCTGATCTTACAATTTATTTTTTCCAGTCGAAACGCTTTCTTTCACACTAAGCCAACTTCTATGATAAAGCGATTCAGATCGCTTCGATGATCAGCTTATTGGAAATCGCAGACGAAATAGTTCTTCTTGCCTTTGCGCAGAATCGTGAATTCCTGATTAAACGCTTCACTGCGGCAGACCGGCGTCATCGGATCCGTGACCTTTTCGCCGTTGACCTGGATCGACCCGCCGGCGATCCACTCGCGGCCTTCGCGCTTGCTTTTCGCAATACCGGTCGCCACCAGCACGTCGAGTAACGGCTGCTTGTCCTCGATCGTAAACCGCGGCATATCGGAAATGCCCTGCTTCAGCTCCTCCACGGTCAGATCCTTGAGGTTGCCGCCGAACAGCGTCTGCGCGATTTTAATTGCGGTGTTGTACGCTTCTTCGCCATGGATGAACGTAATGACTTCCTTCGCCAGCGTCTTATGCGCTTCACGCAGATGCGGTTCCGTCCGGTTCTTTTCTTCCAGCGCTTCGATTTCCTCCCGGCTTAAGAAGGTCAAAAATTTCAGGTAATCAATGACCTTGTTATCCTCGGAGTTGATGAAAAACTGGTACATTTCATAAGCCGACGTCTTGTTGATATCCAGCCAGATCGCATGACCGTTGGTCTTGCCGAATTTCGTGCCGTCCGATTTGGTCAGCAGCGGCATCGTAAAGCCATAGGCTTCCTTTCCCGTCTTCTTGCGGATCAGCTCAATCCCGGCCGTGATGTTGCCCCACTGATCCTGACCGGCTACCTGCAGCGTGCAGCCCTTGTTTTCATGCAGCCACCAGAAATCCATCGCCTGCATCAACATGTATGAGAACTCGGTATAGGTGATGCCGGCGTCCAGACGGCGGCGTACGATATCCTTGTTCAGCATGTAATTGATATTGAAGTATTTCCCATAATCCCGCAGGAAGTCAATGAAGTTGATATCCTTATACCAGTCATAGTTGTTGACGACCTCAAAGCCGAAAACCTTCTCCGCCTGCTTTTTCAGGCATTCATAGTTGTGATTAACTTCTTCTTTCGTGACCATCGGCCGTTCCGCATCCGGCTTCGGATCGCCGATCAGTCCGGTGCCGCCGCCGACTAACAAGATCGGATTGTGTCCGGCGTCTTTTAACCGCTTGCTGATGAGAAACGACGAGAAATGTCCGATATGCAGACTATCCCCGGTCGGATCCGTTCCGATATAAAACGTCATGCCCCCGGCGTTTAATTTCTCCCGCAACTCCGGCGAGCTGACATCCTTGATCAAACCCCGCCATTCCAGTTCTTCATAGATACCCATTTGATTTTTCCTCCTTCAAAATAAAAAGACGCCCCAATAAGGACGTCTTTGCGCGGTACCACCTTAATTCATATCCCTTGTTGTCAGGATATGCTCTTCTTCATAACGCCGAAGTCCGCGTCCTATCTTTGTCATAGGAGGCTCCGAGGTGTATTCCCCTTTTCCTGCTGCCTTTTCGCACCACCCAAAGGCTCTCTTCAAGCATTCCAAGGCTACTCTTTCTCTTCCCAGCCTGTTAGAGCTATTATAGCCGCAGACCGGTGAAGATGTCAATCACAAAGTCGACTGCCGCGGCGTAAACAGATAGCTCAATTCAATTTCTTTGTCGATATCGTCGGTATTTTCCTGCAGCATCTTCGTCATGACGCGCATCGAAACCGCGCCTAAATCATAGGACGGAATGGCGAAGCTGGAAATCTGCGGCCGCATCATCGAATTGTATTTCGTGTCGATGACGCAGACAATTTCCATTTCCTTCGGAATGTCGATGCCGTTTTCCTTCGCCGCGTTGACGACCGCGATCGCCTGCGAATCCCGGTTGGCGATAATCAGGTCATGCTTGTGATCCTGCAGATAATCCTTCATGAAATCATAAGACGTGCGGTACTGGCCCGGAATCTCCAGATAGCCGTTGAATTCCAATCCTTTGGTCGCATACGCTTTCTTCGCCCCGTTGATCATCTGATCGATGGAATACCCGTTTTTCCGGTCCTGAATGATCGCGATGTCGCGCTTGCCGCCCTCTAAATACTTCATGACCAGCTCGTAAACGGCGTTCTCAATATCGACGTAGACCGAGCTGATCTTGGCATCGGATACCTTGTTGCCGATAATCACGATCGGAACGTTATATTTGGTCAGCGTATTCAGTTCTTCACGCATCAGCTTATCATTATAAATGACGACGCCGTCAACCCGGGACTTAATGATATTCTCAATGATATCGTTGATCTCGTTGATGCCTTCAGTCGTCGTGTGAAGCATGATGTTGTATTTATAGATTTTCGCAACGTCCAGCAACCCGTTGATGATCTGACCCGTATAGGTAAAACTGGCCTCCGGGATCACCAGCGCGATCGTCGTCGTTTTCTGCAGAGCCAGCCCCTGCGCAATCGCGTTCGGCTTGTAGCCCAGTTTTTCAATTGCTTCCTCGACCTTTTGCTTTGTTCCGCCCTTAACGACGTTGCTCCCGTTGATGACGCGGGATACCGTGGCGAGGGAAACGCCGGCTTCGTTGGCTACATCATAGATTGTTACTCTCTTCATGCTCTGCACTGTTCTCCTTTTCTTCTTCGTTTTCCGGTTTGGCTTCCGGCTCAGCCTCCGCGGCCGGCTGCGGTCTTAACCAGTTTTTCAAGGCGTCGACCGTCTTTTCCGCAACGTCGATCGTCACATCCTTGGCTTTTTCAATATTCTGCTGCACTTCCGGCTTGCTTGTAAAGTCCTTCACCGCGCGCTGGCCTTTTTCGACCAAAGCCGCCGTGCCATCCTTGATCTGATCGACTTTTTCCATCAGATCTTCATTGCTTTTCAGCTCGTCCAAGCCGCTTTTAACACAGCCGGACACTTTCTCACCGACGTCGCTGACTGACTTCTTAATCTCTTCCACAGCCTTATTCAGCTTCGGATCCGTCTTGATCTCATGGAACAGCCGCCGGGATTCCGCGACTGCTTTATCCGTCGTAGCTTTCACCTGGCTCATCGTTTTGCGGTAGGTATCGCTGTCCTGAACCTGAGCTGTCAACAACTTCAGCTGATCGATTCCCTGATTCAGAATCTCAATCGCTTTCTTCGCCGCCGCTTCGATCTTTTCCTTGACTTCCGACGACTGCTGACTGCCGGCATCTTCCGCTTCGCGGTTGATTTCTTCGATCTGTTTTTTCAGATCTTCCACCGTTTTTTCTACTTCTTCGTCTACTCTTTTGTTTTCGTCACTCATGTTCTGTTCCTCCTTCACTCTGAGTTTTAGGTTCTTCGCTTTCCGCAGGGGTTACCGCCGCCGGTTCCGGCTGCGGCGCCGGCTTCTTCTTCGCCGTGCGCGCGGCGGCCGCCTCCTTGGCGCTGTCGAGATTCCCGGCCATAAAACCAGCCATATTTTTGACAGCTCCCACAGCACTTTCCTGAACTTGGTCAATCGTTCCCGATAACCGGACCACTGTGTCCAAGGGCGCCTGAAGCTTGTCAATGCTTTTGTCTACCCCCTCCATCGCGGAACCGGCCTTTTGAACCATGACCGTTAATTCCTTAATAAATGTGACGCAATGGCGCAATAAATAAATAAGAAACCAAAGTACAGCGACCCCCAGAATCGGGACCAGCTGTACTGAAACTTTATACATGGCCGCCAATAATTCGTCCATCAAAATCACCTCAATTGTATTATACTCAATTATGAAAAGATTTTCAATAAATTTGATAGCGCTTAACCATCCGAATCTTCAGAAACCTTTGAACTCGTTGGGAAAAGCTGGAAACAAAAGGCTTTTCTGTTATTTCCACAGAAATTCTGGAATGTGAAGATTCGGCGAAACTTTTTCAGGAGTAGATTTTCTTCTCCACTTTGTTTGATTTTATAACTTTCTTAACCCGGTCAGGATTAAGATTAAAGATCCTGACTCGTTGGAATCAGGATCTTATTTGCGATTGCGAATTGATTTAAATCAGATGATATTCTTGCAGCAGTTCCTCAATCACTGTGCCCTGGATCTTTTTCAGGCCCTTCTTTTCAATCCAGTGAACCAGCCACGGCACCTTGATGTCTTCCAGCTTGCGCCCATCCAGCATCTTATAGGTTGAATCCATCAGCACGCGGACGTCATAGACTGAATTGAAGACCTCCGGCACGCCGCGGTCGACGTCTAAGAGCGTATAGACGGCTTCCATGCCGGTCCGGACGGAATATTCCGTCGTGAACACCGTATCGCGGACAGTATCGGCAAACTGGCCGATAAACGCGAAGTTCACGCAGCCCTCCGGCACAACCTTCGGCCGGTCGCCCGCGGTGCGCGGCATGAAGAAGGCGGTGATATACGGCATCATGCATGGGATGCAGCGGGCGGAATTGACGGCCATGTCATGAATCTGATCCTCCGGCACGCCCAGATGGTACAGCCATTCCTCCGTGATTTCCGTACCGGTGCATTCGCGCATCGGCTTTTTCACATAGTTGCCCGGCACATCGCCGAACAGGCCGTAAACCCAGACGACCAGCTGATCCTTCGGCTGATCCTTGAAATGCGGCTGGCGGTTCAGCGTGTAGCTCATCAGCCAGTTGGAATCCTTGACTGTGATGATGCCGCCGGTCACGACCTTGCCGCTGAACGGATCGCGCTTGCAGATCTTCTGGATATACGGCGGAATGCGGTCGTCCAACGTGGTGACCGTCGCGGATTCCCAATAAGTCTTATCGGTCTGCGTGCAGAATTTATCCGGATGTCCAAACGCCGAATCCTGCGCCGCGATGTTGCGCCACAGCTGCCAGCATCCGCCGTTTTGATCGTTGAACTGAGGCGCGTGATCGTTGTCGCCCAACGAGGAATTTTCCGTGCAGCTGCCGTTGGTCACGAAGACAAGATCGTTTTCCGTCAGCGGAATCGTAGTTTCCTGTCCTTCCCGGACACAGACGATCCGGCGGGCTACCTTCTTCTCTCCGGTGATTTCAAATTCAACATTGGTCACGCGCGTATCATATTCAAACTGCACGTGATGCTCTTCCAGATATTTTACCATCGGCAGAATCAGGGATTCGTACTGATTGTACTTCGTGAATTTCAGCGCGGAAAAATCCGGCAGGCCGCCGACGTGATGGATGAAGCGCTGGATATACAGCTTCATTTCCAGAGCTGAATGCCAGTCCTCAAACGCGAACATCGTGCGCCAGTACAGCCAGAAATTGCTGGAGAAGAATTCGTCGTCGAAGACATCGGTAATCTTTTTATCATAGAGATCTTCGTCCTTCGTAAAGAACAGCTTCATGATCTCCATCGCCGCTTTGTCGCTCAGACCGAATTTGCCGTCGGTGTGCGCATCTTCGCCGCGGTTGATCGTCGCGCGCATCAGCGAATAGTTCGGGTCATCTTTGTTCAGCCAGTAGTATTCGTCCAGTACGGAAACGCCTTCCGTTTCTAAAGACGGAATGGAACGGAACAGATCCCACAAACATTCAAAGTGATTTTCCATTTCCCGGCCGCCGCGGATGATGAAACCTTTCTGCGGATCCTTAATGCCGTCGCAGGCGCCGCCGGGCAGCTTCCCTTCCTCCAGAATATGGATATGTTCGCCCTTCATCTGTCCGTCACGAACTAAGAAACACGCCGCGGACAGCGCCGCCAGTCCGGAGCCGACCAGATATGCGGACTTGTTGTCAACACCTTCCGGCTTGCGCGGATGCGCGAACGCTTCGTAGTTGCCATTGCTGTAATACATAATTTTTATTCCTCCTATTTCTCTTTTTCTAACCGTTCTTAGCATACTTCTTCTTGTCCGCCCCGGCCATAGACACCCCAAACAGGCTGTATAAAATTCCGACAGGCCGAAAAATATGTCATGATTTTAGCCAAAATCGAACAATTGTCAAAATACAGGAAATTCCGTTCTGACTTGCGGGCAAACCTCTCAGTTTCCAGCCAGTCCTCAAAGCCGGCTATTTTCCTCACCTTTTTATATTTCCTTCTCATCGCAGGGAACAAACGCAAAAAAATCAGGAGCGTATCGCCATGGCTAGACACTCCTGATTTGTTCGTTCATCAAATTTTATTACAGCTTCTGTTTGACCAGCCCGCTTAAGCCGTAGATGTCCTTGCTGGACATGAACAGATAAACCGCCGGCGCCAGCGCGGCTAATTCGGCCGCTCCCTGTTCGTCTTCGCTTAAAATTTTAGAGCCTGGAATCCGCTCTTGAAGATAGGTAATATCAATATCGATCCCGTCTTCCTTGTCGTCAATACTCGTAAAATCGCACAGATAGACTTCGTCCGCCTTCTTTAAAGCCGCGGCGAAATCGTCGGCAAAATGGAAAACACGGGATACGCGATGCGGTTTAAAGATCGCGATCAGCTTTTTGCCCGGGAACCGTTTACGGGCGGCGTCGATGGTAATCGACACCTCGGTCGGATGATGAGCATAGTCATCGACAAAGACGTTCCCGCCATGCTTCTCAATGGTGAAGCGGCGTTTTGTCCCCTTAAACGACGCCAATCCGGGTTCGATCTGTTCGGCGGTATAGCCCTCCAGCAGTCCCAGCGCAATCACGCCGAGGCTGTTCCATAACAGATGCCGGCCGACAAACGGCAGATCAAAATGTCCCTGCGGCTTGCCTTGAAACAGCACGTCGAAGTGCATATCCTCGCTGGTTTCCACGATGTTGACCGCCTGGAAATCGTTGCCGTCGTCAACGCCGTAATAATAATGCGTCACCGCCGGATCGATCCGCAGCGCTCTGACCTTCGGATCATCCCCGAACAAAACAAGGCCTTTCTTCACCTGACTGGCAAATTCCTCATACGCTTTCGCGTAATCAGCTTCGGTTTTAAAATAATCGACATGATCCAGATCAGCGTTGGTAATGATCGCGTAATCCGGATGATACGCCAGAAAGTGCCGCCGGTACTCGCAGGCCTCCACCGCCAGATATTGGCTGTCCGGATGAATTTCCCCGGACCCGTCGCCGATCAGATGCCCGGTCGGCGCAATTTCGTCCATCATGGCCGCCAGCATCCCGGTCGTCGTCGTCTTGCCATGGCTGCCTGCCACGCACAGACTCGTATAGTCCTTCATCAACGCGCCTAAATACTCATGATACCGATAGCACGTCACCTTCGGATTGGACCGGGCGGCCGCCACTTCCGGAAAATCTTCTTTGAAGGCGTTGCCGATGATGACCGTCATCCCGTCGCGAATGTTCGCCGGATCAAACGGCAGGATCGGAATATGCCGTTCGATGAGCGGATCCTCCGTAAAGAAGTGCTTCGTCAAATCCGAGCCGGAAACTTCCATGCCTAAATCGTTGAGAATGCAGGCCAGCGCCGCCATGCCCGTACCCTTGATGCCGATAAAAAAGACCATAACAACACCCTCTCTATGAATTCAGATCGTCGTCAAACAAGCTCAGATTCTGCGAAACGACCGTTTTATCAGACCCTTCCTCATCTCCCTTGACGCCCGCTTCAGCTTCCTGCGGCTTCTGAAGCAGCTCATCGAGCGACACATTGAGCAGCGGTTCTTCTTTGACGGCCGCCGCGGGTTTGTCCAGGCGTTCCGGAATTTCCTCAACCTTGTCTTCCTGCGGCTTATCCATACCGTAAATCGGCGAAATCACAGTGCCCAGCGAACTCTTCACCGGGCTGACCTTCTTTACCGCCGGCGTCTTGGCCGGCTGGCTCTTTTCTCCAAGCACACCGAAAATCGGCGAGATCACCGGTGTGAATTCATAATCTTCCTTCGGTTCCACCCGGACCGGCTTCTTTTTTACAGGTTTATCTTCCGCAATCGTCATTTTGCCCAGCTTGCTGGAAGGCTCCTTCTTCACTGCCGGCTCCTTTTCTTTCTCTTTTTTGGTGTCCAGATAAACCGCCTTGACTTCCTGCGGAAGCGGAACTGCCGCCTTGGCCTCAGGCTGGACCGGCGCTTTAGCCGGATTGCTGCGGCGAACCGGAACCGGTTCTTCCTCAACCTCGTCTACGACTTCTTCTTCAAAAATCAACGACATTAATTTTTTTATCATACGGGATCATCCTGCCTTTTCATTGTATTCATCCTTGCGGAAATTGTTGCCTATTCGCTCTCCGACGGCGTCTGGATATCGTCGTCGTTTTCATTCAGCGGCAGATCGTCGGCACTGGTGCCGTCGTCGAAGGTTTCGCCGCTCTGGTCGATATCACCGCCGGTATGCACCGGTTTGTTCGGCATCATTTCTTCCAGCCGGCCATTCTCCGGAATTTCATCTTCAAATAAATTCAGATTCTCTTTCACATAACTGATTTTCGTTCGGGATGAATAAGCCTTAAGCACCGCGTCCTCATCGACCGTAGCCGTGCGGGCGATCTTGATCATTTCTCCCGCCAGCGCCGGAGCGCCGGTTTCATTGCTTAACCCGGTAAAGGTGAAATACGGCGTTTTCACCATCACCATCACCTGACCGTTCGCCGCCGCCATCAGCCCTGCGGCATACTTCTGCGTCCGCCCCTGGACGTCGGCAAACTCGCCCTCGCTGACGCTCAGCCAACGCTCGCCCTGCGGTAGCGTCACGCTCTGGGTTTGATCGTAAAGCTTAACGTTGACAATTTCAGCGATATTCAGGTTCATAATAAATTCCTGGTTATCCAGAACGAAGACGTTGGAGGAAGCTGTCGAGTTCCGCCGGCCCACGCCCGGTTCAACATAATAACTATACAGATCCTTTACGTTATCGGCGTGAACATTGATCGTCAGTGCGCTGGCTTGCGTACAAGCCGCCTGCAGCCGGCCATCGAGACTGCCCTGAGCGCTGCATCCGCATAGACACAGGCAAAACAGAAGCAGAGTTATTTTACGCATGAAAGTCCTCCCTTCGTTTTGTTTATTCTATCATGTTTCCCGGTTTTTTTAAATGGCTTTCTTCTGCCAAACTGCGCGGTAAATCGGCTGGCCCAGATCCATAAATTTCTGTTCGTATTCCGTAATCGCGTCTTCCGGATGGGGCAGACGGCGGAAATCGACGCTCACCTCGCACAACAGCCAGTTCTCTTTGGAAAATTCTGTCAGGGAAAACTCAAACAGCTTCGGATTGTCGGTTTTCATGATCACCTGGCCGTTTTCATTCAGCAGCGTTTCATATTGTTTTAGAAACCGGGCGTGCGACAGCCGCCGCTTCGCATATCCGCTTTTCGGCCACGGATCGGAAAAGTTCAAATGGATGACGTCGATCTCCCCGGGGGCAAACCAGGTGCTGATCTGATCGGCATCCTGAGCGATGAACGCCATGTGTTCGTGCGGCTGAGCGAGCGCTTTTTTTACGGCGACCGCAGCGACGTTATGTTCTTTTTCAATGCCGATCCAGCCCTCTTCCGGGTTCATCGCCGCCATTTTGGTGAAATAATCGCCCTTCCCGCTGCCGATCTCCACCCGCAGGCGCGTGCAGCCCAGCAGTTCATGCCAGCGGCCGGCCCGAACTTCCGGCTTTTCGATAACGAAATCTGAGTTTTCCTTTAAAAAGGGTTCAGCCCAGGATTTTTTACGCATTCTCATTGTCGAATCCTCCTTTGGAATAAAACAGCGGATCAGATTTGACCCGCTGTCAGCTTATTGTTCTCGCTTCCGGAACACGCGTTTCTCGCCGTCCCGGCGTTCGCGCGCAGCCCGTTTCGCCCGCTGTTCTTCGTCCCAGCCTTCCGGCTTTTCCATCAAGTCGCGATGGGAAACATTAACGCGGCCTTTCTCATCGATCTCCGTAACGATAACCTTGATGACGTCGCCCAGTTTCAGCACGTCTTCCGGCTTTTCAACCCGCTTGTAATCAATCTTCGATACGTGAAGCAGACCGTCGGTTCCCGGGAACAGTTCGACAAATGCGCCGAACTTCTCCAACCGGACAACCTTGCCGTCATAGATTTCGCCGACCTTGGCTTCGCGGAGAATCTGATTGATCGTTTCCGCCGCCTTCATGATCGCGTTCTTATCGCTGTGATAGATGACCACTGAACCGTCGTCTTCAATATCAATCTTGACGTTATCGCAGTCCGCGATGATCTGGTTGATCATCTTGCCGCCCGTGCCGATGACTTCACGGATCTTATCCACCGGAATCATCATGCGGTACATCTTCGGCGCGTACGGGCTGACTTCCGGACGAGGTTCGCTGATCGCCGCCATCATGTTCGCCATGATTTCAGCGCGGCCTTTCTTGGCCTGCGCCAGCGCTTCCTCCAGGATCGCACGGTTGATGCCGTCGATCTTGATGTCCATCTGAAGGGCGGTGATGCCCTTCGGCGTCCCCGCAACCTTGAAGTCCATATCGCCATAGTGGTCTTCCATACCCTGGATATCCGTTAATACGGTGTAATGCTCGTCGCTGGTCTTGATCAGCCCCATCGCCACGCCGGCCACCGGCGCCTTGATCGGAACGCCCGCGGACATCAGTGCCATCGTCCCGGCGCAGATTGAAGCCTGGGAGGAGGAACCGTTGGATTCCAAAACTTCCGCGACTAAACGGATGGTGTATGGGAATTCTTCCTCGCTGGGAATGACCGCCGACAACGCTCTCTCACCCAGCGCGCCGTGACCGATTTCACGCCGTCCCGGAGAACCCATACGGCCTGTTTCCCCGACAGAATACGGCGGGAAGTTATAGTGATGCATAAAGCGCTTGGTTTCAATTTCCGTCAGATCGTCGATGATCTGATTGTCGCCCAGCGCGCCTAAGGTACAAGCTGACATAACCTGCGTTTCACCGCGGGTAAACATCGCCGAGCCATGCACGCGCGGAAGCAGATCAACCTGCGAGTTCAATGGACGCAGTTCATCGACAGCGCGGCCGTCCGGGCGGATCTTTTCTTCGGAAATTAAACGCCGGACTTCGTTGGCCACGATTTCCGTGCAGTACGCGCGGACCTGCTTGACCGTTTTGTCTTTCAGTTTTTCGCTTGCGTATTCGCGAGCCTCGAACAGCGCTGCCATCTCGTCGGTAATCTCGTCGATCTTGCCGTAGCGTTCCAGCTTCAGCTTAATCGAAACCGCTTCGATCAGACGCGCTTTCGCCAATTCGTCGATTTCAGCCTTGATTTCTTCCGGCACGACGTCCAGCTTGATTTCCATCTTCGGCTTCGCACACTTCGCGATAATCTGTTCCTGGAATTCGCAAAGCATCTTGATGTGATCGTGACCGAACATCAGTGCGTCGATCATCTCTTCTTCGCTGACTTCCTTCGCTCCGGCTTCGACCATGTTGATCGCGTCCTTGGTTCCGGCAACCGTCAGATGAATATCCGACTTCTCCGATTCCTCAACGGAAGGATTGATCACGAACTTGCCGTCCACACGGCCGACGATAACGCCGGCGATCGGACCGTTGAACGGAATGTCAGAAATGCACAGCGCACAGGAAGCGCCGAACATGGCGGCCATTTCCGCCGAGCAGTCCTGATCGACGGACAATACCGTGTTGACGACCTGAACTTCGTTGCGGAAGCCTTCCGCAAACAGCGGACGGATCGGACGGTCGATCATCCGCGCGGTCAGCGTCGCATGTTCGCTCGGCCGGCCCTCGCGGCGTAAAAAACCGCCTGGAATCTTACCGACGGAATACAGCTTTTCTTCAAAGCTGACCGTCAGCGGGAAGAAGTCTGAATCTTTCGGAGTATGGTTGGCAGTAGCGGTTGACAACACTACTGTATCTTGGTAACGGACTACGACAGCTCCACCTGCCTGTTTTGCGATTTCTCCGGTTTCAATCGTCAGATTGCGGCCGCAGAAGTCGAATGTAAATACCTCTTTCGCCATTTGTTCACCTCATTAAATGTTAACCTTTACAATTTTATCACAGTTTTTGCGTAAAGCATAGAATAGTTTAAGACAAATGCCGCCATTTTTTGAGGTTTTCCCAACCGGGGAAATATGGCTGACGCCAAAACAAAGAAAAAGCTCCCGGCCGGGAGCGATTCCTTCATGATTTTTACAGTTCAGTCTTCCACAGACCATGCAGATTGCAGTATTCATAAACCGCCAGCGGTTTGCCTTCACCGATCTCAAAGACCGCCTTCGGTGCATCCGCGGGAGTCAGATGACGAATCTGTACGCCTTTGTCCGTTTCCAGCAGGATCCATTCGATATAATGCGCGTCGGTCATCGGATGTTCAACGCTGCCGACAACGACCTCGATTTTGCCTTCGTTCATGGTGACCGCCGGCAGATGTTTCTCCAGCGCCGCTTCCGTGGTGTTGGCGATCAGCTCGTGCATTTCCTCGCCGCAGCAGATCATCGGTACATATGAATCGTGCAGAACATAAGTTGTATTTCCGCAGTGGTTGCATCGTAAAATTTTCATTCAACAGTCCTCCTTTTGACTTGATGAGCCTATTGTACTAAGGATTGTCTGAATCCGCAACCAATATGCCCGCGATCTTTCAAATCCGAACAATCGCCGAATTGTCGCCGCTTTTCCAGCGGGGCTGAATATGAAAAGCGGACTTCCTCATCGAGGAAAATCCGCTCATTCTCTTAAGCACCCGCGATCTGGTAATCGTCGTCCTGAATCTGAATCTGATCGTCACCCAGAATGAAATAATGCGGGTAATGATAAAGCAGATTCTGATTGACAAAGGAAATCCCGCCGATCAGCTGGTTGACCTGTTCGATTGAAGTCCGGCGCATCAGATCAGTAATGTAATTGAAGTCGGTTTTCTGCGTTTTGTATTCCTCATCCGCAAACGTGTAAATCTTTTCCTCCGGCACAAAATGTGTCAGCCGGCTCAGCGGTTTTACAACGTTGCGGGCATAAGCCGGAGCGCTGATCACATAACCATTCATACTTAACGGCGTGCCGATTTCCACAACTGCTTTTAAGATTTTAGCGTTGCCGATGACTTTTTGGAAATCCTCGTCGTTTACATTGATCACAAACTTGCGGCCCTCCGCAAACTGACGGATATGATATTCATTTTGGAAAAACAGGTACAGATGATGATTCAGGACGTCTGCCATTTCCTGCTTGACCGGCTCGTAGCCAATCCAACCGCCAAAATCGTTAACATCCACGATTTTAATTCCGTACATGACCTGTTTCATCAAAACTCCTCCTTCGCGATCTTCTTAAGGAAGATCCTCTTTCTGCCTTCATTATAATCCTTTTTCAGCGGTTTTCCAGTTTATTTGATAAACATTTCACATTATTTGTCAAAATATTATCAAATTGATTTACAGATCCTTCCGTGCTTCCTCCCCCCCCTTTGAAAAACAAACTCCCAAGCCTCAGGAAGCGGCATTGGGAGTCGTCTTTTTCATTTTTACCGGGGCGGTTTCCGCAATCAGCGCCGTCTTCTGCGCCCGCGTCAGCCGCTTGATCGCGGCTTCGTGTTTCATCGCCGCGGATTTGTCTTCAAAGCCTTTCACATAAACGATTTTCAGCGGCGGATGCGCGCGGGTATATTTCGCGCCCCGGCCGGTGCAGTGAGCCTGAAAACGTTTTTCAACGTTATTGGTCCAGCCGGTGTAATAGCTGCCGTCCGCACATTCCAGAATATACACCCAGGCGTTCATCATTCGACCGATTTCAGCGATTCCACCATCGGAATCGCGCGCAGCTTGGATTTCATCACCTGATTGACGATCACGGCGAACATCACCGTGATGATGACGGATATCCCATAGCTCTGCGGCAGAATGACACGGCCGAACATGATGTTGTCCAGCTCGACGACGACCATGATCGTTAAATGCAGAATCTTGCCCAGTCCCAAACCGACAAGAGCGCCGATCAGCGTCAGAATGACGTTCTCTTTATACACATAGGTGTTGACTTCCTTATTATAGAACCCCAACACTTTCAGTGTCGCGATTTCCCGCAGCCGCTCGCTGATATTGACATTGGTCAGATTATACAGCACGACAAACGCAAGCATGCCCGCAGAGATGATCAGCACCAGCACGATATAATTTAAGCTGCGGATCATGTTGTTGAAGTTATCCTTGATCCCGGTGTAGAACGACAGCGAGCTGATATCCTCATTCTTTAACAGTTCCTGGCCGCTGCGCTGCTCCGCATCGTCAATCTGAGGATTGAATTTCAGGAAAACGGCGTTGCTTTGGGCGCGCAGATCATAGGTTTCCTTATATGCGTTGGCATTCATATAGACATAATGATTGAGATAATTCTCCGCGATTCCGGTAATTTCAACATTCCGGCGCAGCTCCTTCTCATTTTCCAGCTCGATCGTATCGCCGACATGCAGATTCATGTCGTTTGCCATTTTTTCCGTGATCACTACGCCGCCGTCCTTTAACCGCAGTTCTTCCTGCGGCTGTTTGCGGGGATGCAGCGACACGAAATCACGGAACCGTTCGGGATCGGAAGTCACGACCAGCGTCACCTCTGTGCTGTCGTTGCCCTGGTAGACAACAGCGTTGGATTGATACACGTCCAGAGCATCGTCGATGGTTTCCAAGCTGTTGATTTGATCTAAGACCTGCCGCTTCGCGGTTTCATCGAGATCCTTCTGCATGGAAGCGATGCCTTGATATTGGAAAATCTCGCCGAATTGGGAATTGACGATCCGGCTGATCGAATCCTTGATGCCAAAGCCGGCGACTAACAGCGCCGTGCATCCGGAGATGCCGAGCACCGTCATGAAGAATCGTTTTTTATAACGGAATAAATTCCGCGCGGTGACCTTGGAAGTGAAGGAGAAACGTTTCCATAAAAACGTCATCCGCTCGATCAGAATCTTTTTGCCCAGCTTCGGGGCTTTCGGCCGCATCAGCAGCGCCGGAGTTTCGATCAGTTCTTTATAACAGGCCGCAAACGCCGCAAAGGTTGTTACTAAGACGGAAGCCGCGGTAGAACCGATCATCAGCGGCAGCTGCGGTGTAAATTGGACCGGCGGCAGCACGTACATCATTAACCATGCAGTATAGATGATCGCCGGGAAAGCGAACAACCCGACAGCCAGTCCGACCAGACTTCCGGTCAGACTCGCAAACGCGGCATAGAAGACATACTTAAACGCGATCTGACCGGTCGTATAGCCCAGCGCTTTCATCGTACCGATCTGCGAGCGCTGTTCGTCGACCATCCGGGTCATCGTCGTCAGGCAGACTAACGCCGCGACTAAGAAGAAAAACACCGGAAACACCTTGGCGATCGCGGCCATCCGGTCGGCGGCGCCCTTGTAATCCATATAACTGTAATGCGACTGCCGGTCGAGGATATACCACTTACCTTGTTCGATCTGTTCGATCTTATTCTTCGCCAGCACCAGTTCCTCGCGCGCGTCCTCCAGCTTCGCTTGACCTTCCGCTTTGTTTAAAGCCAGGTCGATTTCACCCTGAGCGACTTCCTTCTGACCTTGCTTCAGCTTGGCTTCTCCCTCGGCAATCTGTTTATCGGCATCCGCCTTGGCCTGCACCAGCGTCTGACGCTGCTGCTCGATCTGGGCGTTGGCGGAAATGATCTGTTCATCAATCGTCTTGAGAACCGTTTCGGAGACTTCTAACCCCTGATTGATCAAATCCAGCTGGGCCTGCGCCGTCGCAATTTCAGTTTCCAGCTGGGTTAAAATCGCCAGTTCTCCCTGCAGCTCCGCAATCCGGGCGTTGATAAGAATCAGCTCGCCGGGGATTTTTTCCAGTTCGGCCGTTTCCTCTTCAGTCAGCGCGGGATATTTCTCCGGATCTGTCTGATTGAGCGCTTTTTTTGTTTCCAGCTCAATTTGCCGGGTGGTGAGGTCCAGCTGTTTCTGCGTCTGCTCGTCCAGTTCCTGCTGAACCGGCGCCAGCTCGTTCTGTTTGTCCGCCAGATTTTTCTGTTTTTCAGCGATCTGGCTTTCCAGCTGCGCTTTCTGCGCCAGCGCCTGGGCGTTGGCGGTTTCATATTCTTTTTTCTTTTCATTATAGGTAACGGTCAGCGTGTCGATCTGTTTCTGGATCATTTCGATCTGGGCTTCCCCTTGTTTAAGCTGAGCCTCAGCCATCGCCTTGCTGGAAGTCAGCGTCGCCTGTCCGACTAACAGCTCGTCCTTGCCGTCCTGCAGCTTTTTCTCCGCTTTTTCAATCTCGGTATTGAATGTTGTCAGCGCTTCGTCGTATTCCGCCTGACCGTCCGTATATTCCTTCATCGCCTCGTCGACAATCGACTGCCGGCGCAGCTCGGCGCGCTCGCTGCCCAGCGTCGTCAGCGTTTCGCTTAACGGCTCCAGGTAGTCGAAATAATCTTGTTGATAGCTGTTGTAAACCTTTGCGCCGCGGGCGGTCAGATAGACGTCGGTATAAACCTCCATAGTGAAATCGCTTTTCGGCACATAGATATAGGTATCGACGCTGCCCGAGCCGATCGCGCTGGTACCTTTTTCATAGGAAAGATAGTACGGCGTGTTGACCGTCCCGACAATCGTGAATGTATCGCGGCCGAAACTGTCGTCCAGCGGATCGGAAGTGCCGCTTTCGATCCGGATCGTATCACCGATCTTCATGCCGGACACGACGATCTTGCCCTCCTCTATCACGCATTCGCCGCTTTTTTCCGGCAGCCGTCCGCTTGTCACAACCAGCTGGTTGATATAATCCGGATCCTGGGGATCAAGATGCGCCAAGTCCAGCGCGTGAACTTTCAGAACCAGCTCCTTGGAGCCGATCCGCGTAATCACATCCTGCGTATAACTGGCCTGGACGCCTTCCACGCCCGCAACCTGCCGCAGCTGACGCACGTCGTCCTCGGTAATGCCGAAATTGGAAACGACGCGGTAATCCATTAAATTGTAATCGTCAAAATAGCGGTCGGCCGTGTATTTCATATCCGGCGCGGAAGCCAGAATACCCGCAAAAAACGCGACGCCGATCGCGACGATGCCGAAGATCGAGAAAAACCGGCCCTTGGTTTTCCGGATCTCCCGCAGCGTGTCTTTCAATAAAGGACTGCGCATGCCTACCACTCGATCTCCTCGATCGGTTTCGGGTGTTCGTTTACCTCAATCGAGCGGATCTTGCCGCTTTTAACGCGGATGACTTTATCCCCCATCGGCGTCAGGGCCAGGTTGTGCGTTATGACGATCACAGTCATCTGTTGTTCGCGGCAGGTGTCCTGCAAAAGTTTCAGGATTGCCTTGCCGGTTTGATAGTCCAGCGCCCCGGTTGGTTCATCGCATAACAACAGCTTTGGATTTTTCGCCAGCGCCCGGGCGATCGCAACCCGCTGCTGCTCGCCGCCGGAAAGCTGGGAAGGAAAATTATTGCGCCGCTCCCGCAGACCGACGGCTTCGATCGTCTGATCGACGTCCAGCGGATTCTTGCAGATCTGCACGGCCAGCTCAACGTTCTCACGAGCGGTTAAATTCTGCACCAGATTGTAAAACTGGAAGACAAAACCGATGTCGTAGCGCCGGTAAGTCGTCAGCTGCCGGGCGTCCATCTTGGACACTTCCTCGCCATCGACAAGAATCTCGCCGCTGGTACAGGTATCCATCCCGCCCAGAATATTCAGAATCGTACTTTTGCCTGCGCCGGAAGCGCCCGCAATCACGACAAATTCGCCTTTTTTGATCTGGAAGCTGACCCCGTCCAACGCCGGGATCTCCACTTCCCCCATCTTATACACTTTCCGGACGTCCCGGAATTCTATAAATTCGCTCATCGTTGATCTCCTTTCGCAGCCGGACTGAACATATTCAGAAACAAACCGAAGTAAATCCGCAGCACTTCGCAAAGCTGATCTGGATCCAGCTCGCCGTCCTGGGAAAAGACTTCACGCACGCCTTGGAACAACGACGCGGAAAACATCCGGCACAGCGCGTGAAACTCGGCGTCCCGGTTGAATGGAAACAGCGCCCACTCTTTAGCCAGCACTTCCAATAACGAAACAAGCCAGCTTGAGATCTGTTCGCTCAGATCGCTGTGCAGCATTAAAATCCGCATCTCCTGCAGCATCCGCACTGACAATTCAGTTAGATCCCGAGCCAGGCGGTCAATCTTCGGCCGCAGCTCGCCGATGGATAAACCGACCGACGTATTGGTCTGGTTCAGCGAAATCCGATCGTCTGTCAGACTGCGCACCAGCTGGTCCAGCTGCGCCAGCGCCGGTGAGGTGATCGCCTGAATAAGCTGATCCTTGCTTTCAAAATAGCGGTATAAATTGCCGACCGTCATCTTGGCCTGCGCGGCGATCCGGCGCATCGAAGCATCCCGATAGCCATACTGCAGCAGCTCCTGTTTAGCGGCTTCCAGAATTTTATCCCGCTGGATTTCTTTTAATACCTGCGCCATAGTAAACCTCCGTTCATTATTCCGGTTACTAATAATATACGGTTGTTCACTGGCTTTGTCAATCGTTTGAAATAGACAGATCTTTCCGGGTGTCTAAAATCAAAATCTAAAATTTTGATTTCAGTGTGCTTATTTTTTATTTCCCAAGAAAACAATTCGCTGACTCACTGTTTTGCTTCCCCTTTTGGGAACATCTACTCCGATAAATGAACTTTTTCAGTTCCCTTTCTCATTCTGCAGGTTCTTTTTGCATACAAAATACAGAGTCATCACGCCCATTGCAACAGTCTGATTTATTCTTTGACTTTCCACACCCCATTCCGGCGATTTCCGATTCGCTCCAGTCTGCCTTTGATTTGTAATTTAGGAAGCAAACGTTTTATTGTGCCTAAGGATATCCCGGTTATTTCATGAAGTTCTTTCTGAGTCAGCGTATTTTTCTCACGCAGCGCAGCCAAAAGTTTTTGTTCAGTATCCTTTAATTTAGTCTCACAATCAGTCGCATTAGTCGCACAATCAGTCGCATAGACCGCTTTCTTTTCTGCGACAAATCGCGGATCAACGACACCATGCCGGTCATAGCTCATTTTTTTCCGATATAAATTAACGCGAAAATCACTGTTAAGATCGATTAATTCTGGTTCAGGCAAGCCATACGCTTCGGCCTCTGCAATCATTCTCGGAATCCCGCTTCCCCACGCCTCGATTAAATTCATATAAGAGAAAGCTTCGGCGATGGCTTTATTACGAATTTTGGACAAACCCGTTTTCATTTTTTCGATTGTCAGATCATGATCCAACATGCCCGGAGAAGTAACCTCCAGCCGATCGTCAAAAAGCGCAACCTGGATTTTATCGGGTGATAGATAACTTCGATGACATACCGCGTTTGTGATCATTTCTCTGATCGTTCGAATTGGTAGTTCATAAATATCCTGTCGGGCGAGCCCATCAATCCTCGCGCCGAGATTAATATGCTCCAAAACAAATGAATAGGCGGACTCGATCTGTTCATCAATACTGCCTGTAAATTCCTTGCGCGTAATGAAAATATTCCTTACATTTCCTTTAAATACAGCACATTGGATTGAAGCACCGGGATATTCGTCAACTTGCCCATCAATCAATTGATAGCCATGTGTGGCATAGTATTTCCCATGATCTTCAGCAATTAACTTATAGGTAAGCAATTGGTTTTTCCCGATTTTCTTTAAGGCTTTCTGATCGTCTTCTGGACTGCAGAGTTCTTTAGCGTGGAGATATAACCGGTCACAAAACTGTTCGATCTCCGCTTCTGAGAGTTCTCGTTTTGATTTTTGCTGATCAAAACTACGATTGCCCGCATCCAGTATCATCTCCTGGATCTGATACCTGGCAGCTTTTCGTGTTGTACCCGCTACCCGCAGATAAACTCCTTCCAGCATTCCCTGACTCTTAATATAGTATGGGCGCTGCATTCCTGGGGGAACTTCTACTACGATAATGTATTTACTCTCCGCTTCCTGAATTCCAACGCTTGGCGTAATTTTGGGATCACAGCTGTCATAAATCGCGTTGGTAATCGCATCCACTTTCCGAAAAACTTCTTCTTTTGTAAAACCGATGACTCTCCACGAATTATTTTCAATTCCAAAAATCAGTCTTCCCCCTGAACCATTCGCAAAAGCGACTACCGTCTTCATAAACTTTTCACTTTTAGTCGGAATTTCCTCTTTGAATTCAAGATTATCCGATTCACCCGCAAAAATTTCTTTAATCGTCATGGAATCTCTCCTCCTATTTATAATAAAGGATCCCGAAATCATGGCAGCTCGCTTGATCTGGTCCGCTTGTATTGACGCTATATCATACAGCGGTAAGGATAGGACGTTCTGTTCTTAGAACAAGAAAAATGATGCAAGCATCATTCTAAAAGGCAAAGCCTTTCAGAACCCCTC
>ERZ1106981.222-NODE-222-length-48628-cov-49.367365_pt1 | contig 48628 bp, 49 predicted proteins | sample MGYA00403692_ERZ1106981 | MGnify/ENA primary metagenome ERZ1106981 (study PRJEB35170, sample SAMEA104062431) | human gut metagenome | biome: human gut; feature: human-associated habitat; material: faeces | place: Denmark | collected 2012-06-22 ... | reverse complement strand
CCACAACCGCGCAACGGACTTTCACCGTCTAGTTATCACCCATGTCGGGTGTACGAAGAGAAAAGCCGCGGCGTCCATGCCGCGGCTTTTGATGTCTTCAGACTAACCGATGCAGGACACATCCATCCATTAAGGATTAAATCTGCGCTGCATGTTCGGTTTTATACCTAAAAGAAAACCAGCGGCAGCCTCAGATTCCTTGATCTGAACGCTTCACTGGTTTTTACGCTTGTCACCTTTTAAATTAATTTCCTGCCTATGCCCCTTAAGGCCGGCATTCGGCGTTTCGCTCATAGGTGTCAATTTTGTAATTCAGCCGTTCCAATGTTTCATTCATCTCGCGGATGCGTTCGATCAGCTGTTCCCGCTGTTCGATTAACAGCTGTTTGCGGGCCTGGATTGTTTCATCACCCTTCTGATATAAAGCGACATACTCGATCAAGACCTCGATCGGAAGACCTGCCTGCCGCATACATTTAATAAACTCTACCCAGCGGCAGTCCTCCTCGGTGTAATCGCGGATTCCGCTGGACGTGCGGTTCACCCGGGGAAGCAGGCCAACGCGCTCATAATAGCGCAGCGTATCCTGGGTTAAATCATATTTCTTACTGACTTCAGCGATATTCATGTCAATCTCCTTTCCTCTTTATTCAGCTTAACCCCAACTTTTCTTTCATAATGAAAGCCGGAATCTTATTTACCGAACACGTTGACCGCCTGCCGCATATTCTCAGTGACTTCCACGTCAAACGGGCAGCGATTTTCACAGGCATGGCAGCGGATGCACTCGGAAGCCGTATGTTCCAAGACTGCGTAATGTTCACGTACAGTCTCCGGCATTTCCCCCTGCGCCTTCACCAGATTCAAGAACTTCGTCACCGTCGCAATATCAATGCCCATCGGGCACGGCGCGCAGTGGCCGCAATACATGCAATGTCCCTTCCAGCTGATCTTCGGGAAGGAAGCCAGCGCTGAAGCATAGTCCCGCTCCGCTGCGCTCGCCGTTTCATAAGCCACGCTCTGCCGCAGCTCCTCAACGGTATGCACACCCGGCAAGACGGTGGCGACACCTGGCCGGGTCAGAGCGTAATGCAGACATTGAACCGGCGTCAGCGCTTTGCCTGCCGGCGACAGCTTCTCATCCAACAGATCGCCGCCGCCAAACGGCTTCATGACCGTGATGCCGACACCTCGGCGCTGGCATAATTCATATAAAGCTTCCCGTTGGGGATCCATATTGACTAACGGCTGGGCGTAGCTTTCGTCCGCCCACAGCTTTTCCAGATCCTCATCACCCGGCTGCAGGTCATAGCATGGATTGACGCTGAACATCAACACCTCGATCAGACCACTTTTCACCGCCTGAATCGCCACCTGGGGATTATGACTGCTCAGCCCGATGTGTCCGATCCGGCCTTCCTGCTTTAACTGCTGCGCATAGCGCATCACCAGCCCTTCCGCCACCTCCTGCCAATCCTTCAGCGAATCCACGTAATGAATCATGCCGATTTCCACATGATCGGTATGCAGCTGATGTAACAAATCCTCAAAGCCGGCCTGGACTTCTTCCAGCTTGCGCGTGCGCTTATACTGACCGTCTTTCCACACCGAGCACAAATGGGCCTGGATTATAAACTGATCGCGCCGGCCCGCCAGCGCTTTACCTAAATGCAGACGCAGATTAGGATCCGGCGAATACAGATCAAAATAATTGATTCCCGCTTCCGCCGCCGCGTCGACTAACGCATAAGTTCCCATCCCTTCCTGTTCCGTAAACCCTTCACAGCCCAGTCCGATTTCACTGACCTGTAAACCGGTATTGCCCAACGCTCGATAGATCATCTTCAAGCCCTCCTGTTTTCCACTACCTTTTTTCTTCCTCTATCGTAACCCTTAGAGCTGACTCCAGGTCAAGCTTTTTTTATTGATTTCCTATAAAAGTGATTCCGATAACGGTAAACAAGGAAAGAATCCTCTAAAAGCTTTCAAACATAAACCTTTATTATAATTGTAATTATAATCCGGATTAAAATGAGCTGTGATCGTCTAGAAACAAAAAATAGGAAGCCGATTACAATATGTATGAGAAATACAAAGAAAAACTGAGATCACCGTGCTTCAGCCGGTTGTTTCTCAGTTTCTTATCCTGTTTTCAATTTTAACTTTTCTTCGCTCTCCGGAACATCGTATTCAGGAATTTTGATTACTCATGGCCGCGGCCAGACTGCGCAAAACAACTCGATAGGCCGGGTAATATTGATGCCGGAACAGATCGGAATGATGAACCGGACCGCCCGGATAACTAGCCAGCCAGGTATCCAGCGTTTGTTTGTCAAACGGCAGCTTATCCGCCTGGCATAACCGGCGCATTTCTTTCAGCTTCGACTGAAAGCTATCCTCCGATCCCAAATGCTGAGCGGCCGTCTGCCGCATTGCGTCAAAGATCGCTTCCGCGTCTTGTTCCTCAAGCCCGGCCAGATGCAGCCGGACCAGACCGCTGCCGATCTCATCCCAACGACGTTCGACTTTCCGCTGCGCGTTTTCAACGATCTCCCGTTTTAAATACTCCAGCATGCCCGTCGGATCCCCGATCAGATGCTCGCAGCCGAATTCGTTCTGATAAATCAGCTTCACGGCATCCTGCGGCTGCATTGCCGGATACTGTCCGGCATGCCAAAGCAGAATCTCGTTCAGTTCACTCACGCCAGTTTCGCCTTCTGCAGTGCGTAAACGACCGCCGGCAGAAGCAGCAGCTGCAGGATAATCCCCGGCAGCGCCGTGACGAACGAAGCCGTCATCCACATCTGAATCGAATACGCCCCGGCTCTGAAAATTAAAGCGTTCATCAGGCCATAAACAATCCGGCCGCCGATCATCGCTGTGATTAACGAAGCGTACAGGTTCACCAGCGGTTTTTCCGTTTTGATCAGCTTGATCATCGCTCCGGCAAGCAAGCCGTACACTGCCAGCTCACAAATCATGCTCGGCAGATAGGCCGGCCCCGGCATCCCCGTGATCAGCGACGATAAAACCGGGGTAAAAATCCCGCAGATCAAGCCGAGAATCGGACCGCAGACTAAGCCGCACAGCAGAACCGGGATGTGCATCGGCAGCATCACGCTGCCGGCGTTGGGAATCATGTGAAAAGCCATTGGCAAAACGACGCCCAAGGCCATACACAAGGCAGTAATAATTAAGTGTTTCGTGTTTTTCATCTTTGTTTGCTCCTACTCAAAAACAACAGTGCTCTGCCGCTTGGAAACCTTCGTGATTTCCGCATTCGCTTTTTTTGTTTCCGGTAAGACATAAGATTCCGGCTGCAGCCGGAACCGGGAATCAGGCGATCAGCTTCAGGATCATCGCCGCCGCTTTTTCAATCAGCTCGTCGATCGGGCAGTCCTGCACCCCGGCGATCAGAATGCCGCAGCGGTTCAGCGGAATCAGAACCTTTTCGGCCTCGCTCTGTCCGATCGCGGACGCCATCTTCGGCGTGATTTCCCCGAGCATCGAATCCGCAACGACAATCGACGCCGGACCAGCGATCACTGCGGCCCGCCGCGCTGCAACCAGAACCGGGTTTTCCCCCGTTGCGCCCTGCTTCGCTTTGCCTTTGAGCATCGCCGAGGTAGCGGCGCTGTTGGTGCCCAGCGCTAACAACGAAAGGTCCGGCTTACCCTCAAGCAGCTGATCGCAGAGCTTCCTTCCGATCATGCCGCCCTGGCCGTCGATCACGACAACTAACGGCGCTTCTTTTTTCATCCAGGATCCCCTCTTTCCGTCCTCTATAACATTAACACCTGTAGTTGACTCCAGGTCAAGCTTTTTTTAGAATTCCAATGAAAAAACCAGAGAAATTTCTCTGGAAGAGCGCGAGGATTCCTATATTTTTATCCCGATATCACAGAAAAACCGATGCATCTGAGCGGAATCTGTCCGCGCTTCGCACCGGCTTATGCTTAAACCAAGTCTTTTTACTTCAGCCTCAGCACATAGTTGGAATCGTAATACAGCCCCAGATCGTCGCACAGCCGCTGATTGACCGCGGTCAGCGCGTCGTGATAGCGTTTGTAATCCAGCGACAGCGCGATCATGCTTGGAATAAAAATATCATTATATCCGGCATCCTGAAGCCGTTTCATGAATTTACGCTGGCTGACGAAGGCCGGATGGTATTTCATCGGGAAGCTCGTCTTCATCTTCACTCCGCTTAACACCTGTTTTTTCAGTTTTTCATAATCGTGATCGCTCATTTCGATCATCTGCCGCATGCGCTTTTCCATCGTTTCCGTCTGATCAAACAAATTCAAACGATTCAGCTTGTATTGAAGATAGCTGATCAGCCGCGTAAACAGCGGGACTTTAATCGTCGTCGTATCCCAAAACGTCAGGATTCGCTGATATGCGGCCTGCTGCTCAGGCGTCGTGATCCGCATCTGCAGATACGGCATAAAGTGATGCATAAAGTAATAACCAGTAAAGCCCGGGAACATATCCTGAATTGCCTGGCCGATCGTTTCGTAGTCGATTTGCTGGAACGCCTCGTCCAGATTACCATCGTTCAGGTATTTTTCCAGCGATTGCAGCTGTGTCTGATCCTGCTGCAGCTGATCTCGCTTCTGCGCCAGAATTTCCCGCAGCCGTGCGGGATCTTCCGTATTTAACAGACTTTCAATATCCTTGATCGCAATCCCCAGCTTGCGGTACAGCGATATTTTTTTCAGCCGCTCTAAATCCTGCGCACTGTAATTGCGGTAGCCGTTTTCATCCCGCCGGACTTCCAGCAGCCCTTCCTTTTCATAGTATTTCAGCGCCCGCTGGCTCAATCCCAGCTGTTCGGCCACTTCGTTAATCCGCATCATTTATCACCTCGCAGTCTGAGTATAAGCCCGGACGCGGCGTCCGGGTCAAGCGAAATCCCTTAATCGAAGATAAAAAGCTTTTCGATGGGTTGATCAACAACGCGGGAGATATCGATCGCCAGCTTTAACGACGGGTTGTACTGGGCTTTTTCCAGCCGCATGATCGTTTCCCGGCGGACATGGACGAGCTCCGCCAGCTGTTCCTGCGTCAGGCCCTTGGCGACGCGGTATTGTTTTAACTGACAGGTAAATTCCGGCATCGTTCTACTCCTGACGTTCATAGCGATATAACAGATATTCGCTCATGAACACCGTAACGGCATAGGCCAGGGAAATTCCGATGGTCAGATAGATCGCGACATAGTCCAGCTGTTGACTGAATAAACCAAAGCCGACCAGCCACAGCATCAGAAAGATCAGGCTCATGCCGATCTTATACGCTTTTAACTGCGCTTTCAGACGGTGTTCCTCAAACATTTCATCCGCCAGCGTATCAGACAGCTTGCCTTCGTAGTAGAAGCCGAAAAAGCCGAAGAAGATGAAGAAGAAAAACGGAAAGATTACGCGCTGGGTTGCATAGGTCCAAAAACCAAGAAAGCCCAGAAATCCGAATAAACCAAACAGCCCCATCCGCGGATCCAGATGCCGGGTGTAGCCCGGCTGCCCCTGCAGACGCTGCCGTCTTGCGGCTTGAAACAAACGAAAGCCCAGCGCCAGAATATACACGGCAAACAGCGGCACCGCGATCAGCATCGGCAGATCCTGAATCCGGAACTGATAGGTGGATAAGTCCATCGGTGCGACCCAGCGGCTTTCATTGTAAAGAACGGAGTAAGCACAGGATGCCAGCATTACCGCCAGAACCAGACCTCCGGCGATCAGCCAACGTGTCATTGACTTTCGATTCATCAGAGCACCTCCAAGAGATTTATTTCTCTCTTTATGAGATAAATATATCACATATCTCTTGAAAGTCAATCTTTTTGAGATAAATAGATCACATTTATTTTTTTAGTTTCGATATGAACAAACACCGCGGTTCTCCACGGTGCTTCAGCAGTATTTTAGAATTGATCAGCCCAGGCTTTCAGCGCATCAGCCCCAATTGAGGAAGCAAAGCGCCGGCCTTCACAAAGAACAGCGCCGGAACAGGAGCCCCGGAGTTCCGCGTTGGTATTACCCATCCCGCTGGAACCGGAGGTCGCAAAAGGAATCACTTTTTTGCCGGTCAGATCATATTGTTCCAAAAAAGTATTGATGATCGTCGGTGCGACATACCACCAGATCGGAAATCCGACGAAGATTGTGTCATAGTCTTCCATCTTTTCCACCTTATTTTTCACTTGAGGCCGGAAGGTTTTATCCTGCATTTCCACTGAACTGCGGGACTGCGGATCGTTCCAATTTAAATCGGCATCGGTATAAGGCGTAACCGGCTCAATCTGAAACAGATCGGCGTTGATTGCGATAGCCAGGGTTTTGGCGACTTTCCCGGTTACTCCGCTGGCTGAAAAATAAGCGACTAATTTTTTACTCATTCCATTATTCTCCTTTTACTCCAAATAGGTCACGGTCTCGGCAAGCGGCTTGCGCTGACTGTGCGCCGGCAATGCCTTAAAGCCTTCCGCCGCATACCCCAGATCGAGAACCATCAGCACTTCTTCATTCTCCGGCAAATTCAACAGTCTGGCCATGTCTTCTGGATTGAAGTAATTGACCCAGCAGCTGTCGACACCCGCGTTTTCCGCCGCCAGCAGCATGTGCGTCGCAACGATCGTCGCATCCTCGACGCCGGAATCGCGCTGTCCGCCCGGATAGGTAAATACGTTATTCTTATCGAAGGCAACCACGATGACCGTGGACGCGTTATACCGGCATGGCGTGACCTGATCCAGTTTTTCCAGTATAGCCTCGGACTGGATGACGTAAATTCTCTGTTCCTGCAAATTCTTCGCTGTCGGAGCCAGCCTTCCGGCTTCTAAGATTGCTTCCAGCTTTGCTTTTTCCACAGGCCGGCCGTCGAATTTCTTACATGAGTAACGATTTTGAACAGCTTGAGTGAATTCCATTTTTCATGCCTCCTTCCGTCTGTTCGCTCCGATATTTTATGATTTCTCCGCCGAACCATTTTTCAAGTATTTAAAATGAAAAAATACCGAAGACGCTCAGATTTATCCTGATTCATCTTCAGTATAGTTCCAGATTTTACAAATGTAAAATGCTTATCTTCTCTGGCTTGCGATTCATTTTCCGCATACCGGATAAATCGGCTGACTTCCTTCCTGAAAAATTCAGCCGCCTGCCTGTCCCCGGTTTCGGATATTGTAGAAAGAAGGCTGTCCGGTTTTTAGTTCACCGCAGTGCTACTGTGATTTCATTATTGTCCGGCGTTGCTTCGCTGAGCATCGCCTCCAGGTACTGACCGAAAAACAAGTCTTTTCCACTGTTTTGCCACAACTGCCAGGCTGGATCCTGTCGGATCCGCTCCGCGTTTTGCGCCAGCGTTCCATCAAAGATTTCATCATTCATTGTGACCGCCAGCTCAACCATCGCCGCCTTTTCCTGCGGACTCAGTTCCAGCGCCTCAAGCGCCCTTTGTGTTTGCCGCCGGGTTGTCTGATCAAAACAGAGCTTCGCCTGACCTTGCAAGTCAGGATCAGCCAGTGATTCGGTCTGATAATGCAGCGTGCGGTCCGCATCCAGCGTAATCACGCCGTAATGCAGCGGTGTGACGGACAAGGAGGAAGTCGCGATATCCGTGAGCCCGTCCTGTTTCTGAATGTGCTGGATGTGCATGTGTCCGCTGAAATTCACGCGCACATTATAAGTGCTGAGCAGCGCTCGGACGGATTCGGCTCCCCGCGCGGTAAATCCAGAGGAGAACATCGTTGTGTGATCAGCCAGGTTCTGATGACTGAGGGAGAGTACAGTTTGTTGATCAGCCTGCGCTTTTTCCAGCTGTGTCTCGATCCAACGCTGCGTTTCTTCGCTCACAACACCCGGATCTTCCGGACAATTGGCATCGATCAGCAGCAGCTGAACGTCTTCCGCCAACGGGACAAGGCAGCTCAGCGATTGAGGATCGCAGCTGATTGCGGAATGACGGGTCAGATTCTGATAGATCGCGGCAAACTCCGCAGCGCTGACCGATTCGGTGGGCCGGGCCTGAGCCTGACTGAAGGAAGCAGCCGAAGGGTTATTCAGATCATGATTGCCGGGAATCACCCACACGTCGATGCCGGCTTCTGTCAGACCCTGCAGCTTCTGCGCCAGCCGCTGATGGCTGAGCTTTTCGCCGTTGAAAGTCAGATCACCGCTCAGCAGGACAGCCTGCGGTTTCTTCTGCAACATTTCCTGAACGAACTGATCGACGAGGGCTTCACTCTCTTCCGTCAGCTTGCCGTCGCTTTGCTCAATCAAACGTTGAAAGCGTTCGCCCTGATCATGCAGCTCAGGCGCTAAATAATGCAGATCCGTGGCGACGACCAGCGTCAGCGGCTCATTCTTCTTCGGCAGTGTGTTTGCTTTAGCGCACCCGCCTAACAACAGGACGCTGACGGCGATCCCGATTTTCCATTTACCCGTCATGGTCTTTCTCCTCTGCCGTTTCACTCGGTCCGGGTTCCTGTCCGGGTGATCCAGCCGCTTTGCAGCCGGGCGTTCACTCGCTCACCGGCAAACTCCACCGTGACGTTCATCGGCTGCGTTAGCTGGACATGAACCTGATCCACTAAGGTTTCCCGCGGCCGGATCGTCAGACCCTTCGCCGTGTTTTCCACCGAGCAGTGAAACGCGTCCCGCCGGCCGTCTTCCTCATGAACGTAAGCGCGGGTTAAAATGACTTCCTCGACGCATTTAAAAATCTCATGCACATCGTTGTCGCAGCAGCCGCCCTGATCCGTCGTCACGTCCGGCCAGCTGCCGAGATAGCCGAACACCGCGGTATCTTTGGGCGCATGATACCAGCCGCTGATCATCCCGACGCGCTCCTCCGCGATCGTCCGTGCCTGAAACTTTCCGCGGCCGGGGTTTTCCGGATCCGGAACGAAGGTCATGACCTCGCGGTGCGGATCGGGCACAAACGCCCAGTTCAACGTCTTGTTTTCCACATCCAGCAGACTGACGCAGCTCATCAGCGTATTCATCGCGTCGATCAGATATTCGCGCCGGCCGCTCAGCAGATACAGATCCATCATGCCGCACACCTTCCAGGCGCTCCAACCATGCGGAGAATTGATCATGTTGCCCATCGTCAGCACGTCGTACTGCGCCTCCCAGAACCGCAGCGTCGTCCCGCTGCAGCGGCTGTCCGCCACGACGGTCCGTTCCAGACAGCGGTGCTTTCGGACTAAGTATTCGGCCGCTTCGATATACGGCTGACGGTGTTCCGACTCCAGCATTTTCGCCAGCATCGTCAGCTGCGCGACAGAGCATGTCAGCATGCCGTCCTCCAGCGTGGCCTGGCCTTCGGTTTCAATGTTATCCCGATGCAGTGCCAGCTCGTCAACCGCCCGCTTCGCCGCCTCAAAATGCCGCTGGGCGCGCGCCTGCCAGGAAGCTTCCGGCTGCCGGCGTTCTTCCAGAACCAGTTCGAGCAGGCTTTTCGCAATATAAATAACGCTTGTGTAGTGCTTTCCTTTGCCGTTGCAGAAAGCGCCGTCTTCCCGCTGACTGTGTTCGATCAGCCAGTCGGCCAGCTTCGCGCCCAGTTCCAGCGGTTCGTCACTGCGCAGCGCGGCGCCGAGATCCGCCATCAAACCGATCATGCAGGCGGTGTTCTGAATTCGGCCGGGATGCACCGTCGGACAGCCTTGTTCAACGTCGAAGCCCAGCGACACCAGTTCGCGGACCTTCTCAAGATACGCCGCACGGTCAAAATCCAGATGATGAAGGATCGCCGCTGCGCCGGTAAACAAACCATACCAGCTTTCGCAATGCGTTCCCATTTTCTGCGGCTGACTCAGCGACTGACACGCCGCTTCTTCCATGATCGTCCGCCACGGATGGATAAACTGCACCCAGGCTTCGCTCTGATGCTTCCCGTTCGAGACTGTCAGACGAAGTTCACGAGGCTGATCCGATTCCAGCCGCACTGTATACACGCCCGGCTTTTTCAGCAGGCAAGGCACCGGCTGGCCTTCAGCCATCAGCGTCGGTTCGGTCCGGGACAACAGTTCAAATTCCAGCGGACTTCCGCATTCCGCGCTCCAGCGCTCGCCCGCAAAAACCGGTACGCCCTTTTCCGCCAGCCACGATGGCACGGTTTGTTCCGGAGCCAGCTCCGCGATTTCAATCCACCACCGGCGCGTTTCCCACGGCTTAAGCGGCTGGGATTGGGGATGCCGGTCCGGCAGCTTCCCGCTTTGCAGAAAGTCCAGACAGAACGTCATGATCCGATGTCCGCCGTCCGCGAAAAACCGGTTGTAGTCGAGATGCCAGCTGGCGATCGGATCCGGACTGTAAATCCCAAGCCGCCGGCCTAAAGGACTGGACAGAAAACCCCAGAAATACGTTTTCTCACACCTCAATAGCGTCGGCGCGAACACCGTGTCCCATTGCGGATAGCTCTCCATGGCGCAGTCCAGCCCGATGCGCAGCCCCAGCTGATCCAGCGGCATCGTCTGCGAGCTTTGATTCTCCGCTTCCGCCTCGATGATCAGACTATCCCCTTCCATCTGGAAACGATAGCGCAGCTCCACGCCGAAGAAGGCTTCCTTAAACCAGCCTTCCCGATAACGCGGTGCCGTTGACGTGCGCAGTTCTTCCCCTAACCGGCATTGCCAGGCCGGCCCGCCGTAGTCATCCTGCCGGAAAGACACCGCTTCCTCATGAAATACACAATATTTTATTTTTCCTGTTGCTGTCCATTCTAATTTCATTGGTTCCGCTCCTTTAAAAATGACCGCGAATACACGCCGGACTCCGCGATCTTCCTGATGTTAGTTTCTAACAGATCTCTATAAGATTCAAGCTCTTTTGATTCCTCTTTTCGATTTTCGTCCGTTCTGACGCAAAAAGGCCGGTTCACCGACCTTCTCTTATCCGTTATGAATGACCGTTTATTCTTTACAGGTCATGGAAGACAGGCTGCATCTGATCAAACGTGCAGTAGCTGTCAAAACCCAGTGATTTCAGAAGTTTCTTCACTTCGCTGATCCCGATTGACAAGCATACTCAACTCATTGGATAGACCTCCATTACCCTGCGGGCAGAAAGTTTCCGCCAGAAAAACTTCAGCCCTCCTGTTTGCCTCTTTGTTGAAAGCATCCTGTTTGGTATTGGAGCGTGTTTCCCATGGCTCGTTTTTATCAAACCGCAATATCTGCGAAATTCGAATTGACAAACACAGTCCCAGCTGGAGCCTGCGCAATTCTGGCGCGCATTTTTTCTGTATATCCATTGTTCATATACCAATCCCCTTTATGTAACTAATGTTATATATTATTAGTTACATCAACACAATAAATCTCCTCCTAATTCCATTCTACTCATTCTAACCAATTCATTGACAAGAATGGTTAGAATGAGTAGAAAGAAGTGAAAATGCATAGGAATTATCAAAAGACTTACATTTTATTGACTTTATAATACCCTCAGCGCTTCTCCAATATCACCCTGAATACAGATGGATCGTTCCACTATCTCACGAGGTGCCGCCGCATCCTTCAGATTCAAGCAAGCATAAACTGCATTCGGATTCTGTGCCGTCATCTGCCAGAAAGGGTATTTTATAATCCCCGGCGTATTCAGTCCCACCCCCAGCTCCAAAAACAAAGTTTTTTTGTGCGCATGCCGCCGGAGAAATTCGCCATAGCGCCGGGCCGCCGCATGCCAGCCTGGATCCTCGACAAAGGTGGCGTCGATCCGCAGATTCATACTCATTGGTTTGCCGCAGCGGGGACAGCGGGGAATCAGCCGGGAGGGGATCCGAAGATCAGTTTGCGACCGAACCATTTCATGCACTATCGCTTCATTATCATAGGTTTTCTGGTGACACGGCACGCTGCATTGCCACAGTCCGTAATCGCCCTGCATGTAGAACAAGCGGTGATGATCGAATCCCGCCCGCTGGAACTGATGATCGACATTAGTCGTGATCACAAAATAATCCTTCCCCTGAACGAGTTCCAGCAGCCGTTCATACACCGGATAGCGGGCGGGACTGTACCGGTTCAGTTCAATATACCGGCTCCAATAGGCCCAGTATTCCTCCAGCGTATCAAATGGGTAGAACCCGCCGGAATACATATCCTGAAATCCATACGCATCCGCGAAATCCTGGAAATGTTCATAAAACCGCGGACCGGACATCGTGAAGCCGGCGCTGATGGAGAGGCCGGCCCCCGCGCCGATCACGACGGCCTGCGCCTCCTTCAGTGCTTTCCGCAAAGCCGCAATGAGCATTTCCTGGGACTTGTCTTGTTTCTCTTGCATTGTCAATTCCTGCCTTTCGGATTGATAGAATAAAAGGAACTCTGTTTTAACCTGTTCCAGTTTCCCATAACAGACCGGGGATCACGGATCAGTCGCTGGAGTGTCCCAGCAGTGAGCGGTAAAACTGGGCATCCTGATCGCGGAATACGTTAAATATAACCTTGAATGGATAGCCGCTGCGGGCCAGAAATGTCCGGACTGTACGAATCGCAATCGGTGCCGCCATCTGCGGAGGAAAGTGATACTCCCCTGTCGAGATGCCGCAGAAGACCAGCGTTTTCAGCTGATCATCAGCCGCTTTCTGCAAGCACGCGGTATAACTGGAAGCCAGCTGTTCGCAATGCCGGGGTTTCAGGACACCCTGAATTTGCAGACCGACAGTATGCAAAACCCACAAAGCCGGCAGATTAAAGCCCGGCGTGATTTTAGCCTGACCGACCGGCTCCGGCATTTTCTGTTTTTCCATCAAGGTTTGGCAAGCCAGCCGCAGTTGGATCCCGGCCGCGGAGTGAATCGCGTTGTCAATACAGCCATGATTAGGAATAAAGCAGCCTAACAGCGCGTTGTTCGCGGCGTTGACGATCGCGTCCGCCTTGATTTTGGTGATGTCACCCTGCCACAGACTGATGCCCGGCTCCAGCTCAGGCAACCCGGCGGCGTCGGGTATGACAGAAGAATTCAGCTCTGTCTGTAAATAATCGTCCTGAATCCGCAGCCATTCCGGATCCGCGGGCCAAGGCGGACGGACGTTCATCAGGCCGCGCAGCAAGCGTTGGCACTGGGGAACTTGATCGGGAATTTCTATTTGATCTTCCCATCTCTGTTCACGCAGAAGCTGACGGATCAGCCAGACGCAGCGCTCTTCCTGATTCATGGCTCGCGCACCACAGCCTGCTTAGGGCAATGCAGCTGACACTGTCCGCAATGCAAGCAATGTTCTTGACGGATGTGCGCCTGTTTGCCGGTCAGCTCAATACCCTGCTGCGGACAAACGCTCAAACAAATGCCGCAGCCGTCGCACTTCGCTGTAATCCCATACCGCAGCCCCGTCGGTTCGACTTCGCCGATCGTAAAGCGCTGGCGATAAACCGGCCGCTGATTGAGATCGAAAATTTCGCCCTGTCCTTCATAAAGCTCAAACATGACCAACGCCTGCCGGGTTGTTCCCTGATAAATCGTCTGCATATAAGGATTCCGTTCAAAGGCCAGGTCCAGTAATCCCGGATCCGCCGGCCGCACTTGGCCTCGCAACGATACGGAAATCCCCGTCTTTACCCCCGACAGCGCGATAAATTTCTGCGTAATCAGCTGATCGTAAAACGCTTTGCCGCGCGCTGTCAAAAAGACTGGTTTCCCGTCTTCGATCAACATGATGTCGATCGCCCGGGTCTGCGGATATCCGTCTTCTCCCAAAGTCGCGGCGATGGTCGAATGAATGTCTTCCTGCATGATTCTTAGAATAGCTTCTTTTTCCATAACTTCTTCCCCCTTTCTGCGCTAAAAAGCGGCCGGCCTCAACGGTCTGCCGGTTTGTCAGTTAGAGCGTGGTTGCCTGCGGCGGATTGCCGGAGAAATCTGCGATCACAGCGTGCGCGTCCGCCAGATAGAAGACGACGAAGATCGGATTGTCCGGTGTCTGATATTGACCTTTGACAATCGGATTTTCAAGGCACATTTCCTTAACGCCACGGTTATCCTCAAAAACAGCCTTACCGTTAAGGCGAATCCAGGCATAAGCCGGACTGGCTACGCTGAGCTCAACATTGGGATTCATCAACATATCCTGATAGACTTCCTTCGTGTTGTTCGTGCAGAACCACAGCTTGCCGTCTTTTTCACCGGCAAACATGAACGGACGGCACTTCGCCTTGCCATCGCGGCCAACCGTCGCCAGATATTGAACCGGATTTTCGTTTAAAAACTGAATTACTTCCTGCATTTTCTTTTCCTCCTTCAGGTTTTCCACAAAAGGACTTGTGTTTGTCCTTTGTCAGGATTAGAATAGCATCAAAGGGATCAAAACGAAAGTAAGCACTTAATTGTGCTCTAGGTTCCAAAAAGATACCAATGAGGAAAGAAGGGAGATTATGAGCGAAGTAATCCAGGAGAAGCGGCTGCCAGCCTGTCCGGTGGAAGTCACTCTGACGCTTATCAGCAACAAATGGAAGGTTCTCATTCTGCGGGATTTACTGCCCGGAGCGAAACGCTTCGGGGAATTGAAGAAATCGATCGGTACGGTGACACAGAAGGTCCTGACGGCGCAGTTAAGAGAAATGGAAGCCTCCGGCTTACTGACGCGCACCGTGTATGCCGAGGTTCCGCCGCGGGTGGAGTATGCGCTGACTGAACTGGGGTATAGTTTAAAGCCGGTGCTCGACGCGATGCAGGCATGGGGTTCGGATTATCAGGCGAAGCATTAGCTCAAGGTTAACGGTTTCACTGCGGATTGCCCCACAATCTAATCTTTGCCACAATTTTTGGACGTAAAAACGACAGGGCGTTATCTGCATCCTGTCGTTTTTAAATAGATCAAATTTTACTTTCGCTGATCAATGCACTCAGCCCGCAGATTTACAGCGCGCTGACTACCTTGCCCGCTTTGCGGCCCCAGTGAATCGCGCCCAGTAAAGCGGTTCCCGATCCCGGATAGAACGGGCCCACCCAGCCGGCGGACGCCATGCCTGCGGCATACAGCCCCGGAATCACTTCGCCCTGGGTGTTGACGACTTCGCAGTTCAGGGTAATCTTCAGACCGCCGATCGAGCCCAGGTTCATGAACCCTTCTTCAAACGCGTAATACGGACCTTCGATGACTTCCAATCCGGTCGCGCGGTCGAGCTGACGATCCTTCCCGGATTCTGTGATATCCTTGTTCCACTGATCCAGCGTGTCCTGCAGATTCTCGCCGTCGACGTCAATCTGCGCCGCCAGTTCCTGTATCGTCGCTCCCGTGAAGGCTTTGCCGGACGCGACCATTTCATCCAGCTTTTCTTTGGTCATAACGGCATTCGGACCGCAGATGGTGTAGCAGGCATGATTCGTCTTGGTCATCTCCCGCCACAGTTCGCGCGAAGTCAAAGCATACGTCGTATCTTCGCAGGCGAAACGACGGCCGTATTTATTCACGAAGAAACAGGGCATCAGCGGCGTCTGGCGGTTAATGCCGGCGCTGGTCTTACCTGTCAGGTCGATGACTCCGCCGAAATGCGTCAGCTGTCCGCCGATCGCCGCCGCCATCCGGATTCCGTCGCCGGTGTTGGTCGGCGCCGCCGCACAGATCGAATTGGCATTGTCATAATACTGATTCGGACTCAGCGCCTTGCTCATTTCCTGATTGTGGTCAATGCTGGATGTCGCGATGATCACGCCCTTATTCGCCTTGATCGCGATGGTCTTGCCTTCCGATAACGCTTCCGCGCCGACAACCTTGCCGTTTTCAACGATCAGCTGGGTCGCTTCCGTGTTATACATAAATTCAACGCCGCTCTTCTCCGCCGCATCATGAACCGCCGTGAACATCCCGGAAGCGCCGACGGCTGTTCCATGAATCCGGTCGGCATAATTGCTCTCATCCGCCATCGGCACATGAGCGGATCCAGTGACGTTGGTGAATTCCAGCCCCAGACTTTCCAGCCATTCGATATGTCCCGCCGAACCAGCTGTCATGTCCTTAACCAGTTCCTCGTCCAGTGTACCTTCGCCTTCTTCCAGATAATACTGCGCATGCTTTTCCGCCGTATCCTCCTGATAGCTCGTCAGTTTTTTCTGAGCCGCGGTGCCGGAGGCCTGGATAATCCCGCCGGAACGGATCGACGTGCCGCCGAAGCTTTCCGCTTTTTCCAGAATCAGCGCTTTCGCGCCGGCCTGGGTCGCTTCATAACCCGCACACATACCCGCGCCGCCCGCGCCTAAGATCAGAACGTCAGTTTCCTTATCCCAAGTCCGCTGTTCTCCACCGCCTTGGTTTTCAGCTTTCGGCGCTTCATTGGTCGCGCATCCGGCTAACAATCCGCCGACAGCCAGTGTGGCCGCTGACGCGGCCATGCCTTTGATGAAATTTCTTCTTGAACACTCTTTCAAATTCTTTCCCTCCTTGAAAACAGATATCGTTCATCTATTCACAAGAAAAGTATAAACTGATGAACGATTCATCAGTCAAGCATTTTCAGAGGAATATCAACATAGACGTCGAAATATTCGTCCGCCTGATTGTACTTACTGATCAACAGATAAATGACGAACTCCCGCTGCAGCCGCACGCCCTGTTCTTCCATCGTTTGATATAAACTTTGCAAAGACGCCTGCAGCTGTATTTCAAACTCCGTTCCCCCGACGCGAAACGCGCAGAGGCAGCGTTGTTCTGCCGGATAAAAAATAGCCTGTTCCGGCAGCGGAAGCTGAAATTCTTTGACCCACGCTTCTTTCAGCACCAGTCCCTGCGCCGACTGTGGCCGCAGCGTCACTTTGAAATCCGGATCGCAAACCGCCGTGAACTCATTGCTGGGCAGCTGCTTATACAACGCCTTCAGCACTGGATCCTCCAGCGCTTCCCGTTTGATAAAATAATAAGGCTCCGTCATCAGCAGCACCGGATGATCGCGATAGCTTTCATAGAAACGAAGCAGATTCATGAAATTTTCCAGAAAACGCTGCTTCAGCTGCAGCAGACGGATCTGATCGTCAATGGTCCGCATTTCATTCTGGCAATATTGGAGCTTTTCCTCATTGTCCTTCTGTCGTGTCAGCGCTTTAATCTCGTTCATGGAAAAGCCGAGACCGCGGTAATGCCGGATATAGGAAAGCGCGACGAAATCCTGAAACGAGTAGGTATGATATTGATTGTCCAGCATTTCCGGATTGAGCAGACCGGTGCGGACATAATGGTTCAAGCTTGTTCGATCAATTTCAAAAGCCCGGGATAACTGACCGGTTTTAAACATAGGCTTCACCTCTCGCCTATCATTTTACCATTATTTATGAAGGATAATTGAATTCTTTTTTACTGAGTATGGAGAGGCAAGAAGGAATGAGTATTCGCTAAAATTTATTTTGTTTCTCCGCAATAAGCCTGTCAATATCCTCGAAAGCATTTTCAACTCGTTCAATATGATATCTCTCAGTCATTTCAAGAATAAAATCTGTCAATTCTAACATATCCCATAATTTGAGGACTTCATCCGCCGTCGTCTGCTTGTATGCTGCGTAACTTTCAAGCAACAGGATAAAAAATTCCATTTCTTTGTTCATTTTAATCTCTCCTTAAATATAGAGAATTGCGAGGATTACCCGTAATCTGTTCAGCTTCCCACATATCGAAAATTCCTAAAGGACTAAAATCCCACATTTCGAGTTCGACATTCGTCAGCATTTTATAAGTCTCTGAATACAAGAAACGTCTAAGTGCCGAAAGTGGTTCGACTCCATACTTATCCACAATCATCTGGGAAACCTTCTCATTATAAAAGGTTAAGATGAAAATCATCTCGTCTTTCACAGCTCGATCACCTCACTTAAACTTAATGCCTGAAGTGCCTTATCACTCTTAAAGGCAAACTGGTCTTTTAATTTTTGCGGCAACAAGCGCTTCACCGTTTCCGCTTCATCATAAATTCCTGATAAATATAACTTAATAACAGGCATTGTTCGATCATTGGCTACAGGTCCAATAACAAGATCAGATTGATCCACAAAGTCTTTTTCATTTCTGTTATTTGATACAAATTTTAACCATTCAGCTGTCGGCTTATCAAATCTAATTACATTTAATGAGGATAACATGCTTTCATTAAGATTATAAACAGTGATGACAGGTGTTCCTGCCCCGCGTCTTTTCATTGTAAGAAAAGCCCATCTCTCTGCTTGATCATAACTTGAAGTAAGATAAAAACCTGTTCCAAAATCAAGCCTTCGGTCTGATTGAAGAATTCTTGGATCTTTTACTGCAACATTGCTTCCATGATACAATTTCATGCAGAATCTCCTTTCCGCTTATATTTACGCTCTTTTTGTCATATTTTAGTTCGTAAATTTTTCTTTTAACGGCAATGACTACCAACATTATATCAAGTCTGATTTAGGCTTGCTGCCGAATTATTTTTTATTCCTTGTCTATCCTTCTTTTTATGATATCTATTCTATCAGTAAGATTCGAACAACTCAATCCCTCGCTTAGTTTCATCGTACAATTTGACAAGCGATAAAACATCATATCCTGTTTCTATAGACAAAACAGAAAAAAGGAATCGCCTTTGAATCAGCCATTCCTCTTGTGTTTCTATTTCTTACTCGTTGCGATTCTTCATGTGCGGGAATAACAGCACCTCGCGGATTGATTCCTGGCCTGTCAGCAGCATCACGAAGCGGTCGATCCCAATGCCGATGCCGCCGGTCGGCGGTAAGCCGTATTCCAGCGCTTCGACATAGTCGATATCCATTTCGCTGGCTTCCGCGTCGCCCATTTCCTTCAGCTTCAGCTGTTCCTCAAAACGCTGACGCTGATCGATCGGATCGTTCAGCTCGCTGAACGCGTTGGAATATTCCGTGCCGTAGATCAACAGCTCAAAGCGATCTGTGAACCGCGGATCCTTAGCATTCTTCCGGGCCAGCGGCGAAATCTCTACCGGATGACCATAGACAAACGTCGGCTGCGTGATCTTTTCCTCGCAGAACTGTTCAAAGAACAGGTTGATGATATGACCGACCGTGCGTTCATGCGGCTGGACTTCAACACCATGTTCCTTTGCCAAAGCCAGCGCTTCCTCAACGCTCATGGCTTTCCAAAAATCGACGCCCGTGACTTCCTTCACCGCGTCAACCATGTGCCAGCGCTTATACGGAGCTTTCAGGGAAATCTGCTTGTCGCCCAGCGTGAAGTCAGTCTTGCCGAAGACTTCCATCGCAACGCTTTCAAACAGTCCTTCGTTCAGTGCCATCATCCCTTCGATATCGCTGTAAGCCACATACGCTTCCACTGTCGTAAATTCCGGATTGTGCTTCGGATCCATGCCTTCGTTGCGGAACAGGCGGCCGATTTCATAAACCCCTTCCAGTCCGCCGACGATCAGGCGCTTTAACGGCAGCTCCGTCGCAATCCGCAGATAGAAATCCATATCCAGTGTGTTGTGATGAGTCACGAACGGTCTTGCCGCGGCGCCGCCTAAAATCGGCTGCAGCACCGGAGTTTCGACTTCCATCAAGCCCTGACCATCCAGATAATGCTGGACAGCACGGATGATTTTCGGACGCAGCATCGCGATCTTGCGGCTGTCTTCGTTCATGATCAAATCGACATACCGTCTTCTGAAACGTTCCTCAACATCCTGCAGGCCGTGGAATTTTTCCGGCAGCGGCCGCAGCGCCTTGGTCAGATGCTCCAGTTTTTCCGCCTTCACTGACAGTTCGCCGGTGTTGGTCTTGCAGACATAGCCCTCGATCCCGACGATATCACCCAGATCGGCAGCTTTAAACAGTTCATAAACCTCTTCTCCAACCACACCTTTGTTGACGACAACCTGAATCTGGCCATCGCGGTCCTGCAAGTGCATAAAGCCCAGCTTGCCCATCCGGCGCTTGGTCATGATGCGGCCGGCAATGGCGCACGGAATCTTTTTTTCTTCCAGTTCTTCCTGACTTACTTCGCCATATTCTTCCCGCAGCTGTGCGGAGCGATGCGTGCGCGCAAACGCATGGCCAAATGGATCGATGCCTTTAGCCCGAAGATCCTCCATCTTTTGACGGCGAACCAATTCTTGTTCTGATAACTTCTGTTCCATTTACTTTTCCTCCTTTTTGCTAATAAAAAAACTCTCAAATCCGATAGGGACGAGAGTTGTCATCGTGGTACCACCCTAATTCATGATTAAATCGCTTTAATCATCTTAGTGACTGATCGTTTCAGTCTGCCCGTAACGCAGGTCTGCGTTGACGCTCCCAGCCTTTATTCGTCCGGATTCTGCATATCCCTTTTCACCAGCCGGGACTCTCTCGCTGCAGCGTTTCCGGATTACTCCTCTGTTCCTCGCGCAAATAATCGTTTAGATTATAGCATTTTCAAATTGTTTGTCAACGGGTGAAATGTCATTTCAGGGCTTAATGAACGCGTTTTACATATTTTCCCGGAAGGAAAACCAGAGCGGATTGAATCCGCGTTTAGCTTATTCTTCATTGGATCGCAGCATAATTGACAAAGATAAACTTAAACCGAATTAAAACAGCTTGATGTTCAATTCTTGTAAATAGAAGACATTCTCCCAGCCCGGATAATCAACATAAAGATAAGTGAAGATTGGAACATCCTGTTCTTCCAGCAGTTCTATCATCGGTTCCATAATATCCGCATAATAAGGAAGATAATAACTGTATTTATCGTCATGCATGCGGTAGCTCATTTGGATGGCACCCACCGCGTCTTTCAATCCTTGACGGCGATATCGCTTATCCGTTTCCACCTGAGCCTGGATCAGGATTTCTTTATCCTCCTTACTTAAGCTTGCGGTATTCTCCACCTTAAAGTACTTATAATAGCTTCCGACTTTGCCAAGACCATCATAATGATTGATAAAGTAGACGTCCTCTACGGTTGTATCCCGGGTCATGCCCCAGCCGCCGCTGACCCGCCACGACCAAAAAATTCCCTGAACCACCAGAAACTCAACGGTCAGTACCAGCAGCATCATTTTGTTGAACTGAATCTTCGAGTAAGAAAGGAAACGGATCAACAAGTAGAGGACAGCCGCCAAAATCACGGAGAGCAGACATTGCTGCGGCCTGACCGCCGTCAACGATCCCCAAATCATCACGCCAGCCGCGGAAATGAGCGGCATCAGCTTGAATAACGAACTTTGCATTAACGTTTTATGCTCGTTTTCTGCTGAATTTTTAGTCACTTGATAGACTGCAGGCAACGCCGCAGCCAGATAAATGCCGTCGACAAGCAGACAGCTTCCTAACGAAGGAAATGTAGAGTCGCAAATCAATCCTTTCGCCGCAAGGGTAAACAAACCCGGCAGACATCCGAAATCATGCAGCAGAGTAAAGAATTCCCTGAGTTGATAACGATATGTGACCGTTCTCCGCATAATATCTACAGACGCCGAAACGATAAAGACCGGAGCCAGCGTCCAGACGGCGATCGTCAGCAGTGCCTGAAATGATTTGCGGCTGCGCAGAAATACCCAGGCGCAAAAACAAAGATAGATCAACATCGCCAAAATCAGCTGTACCGTTCCATTCCAGATTGAGATCACAGTGGCGCAGCGGCCAAGCATGAAAGCACCCATGACCAGCCAGGCGATCAGATAAGGAATCAGGAAGATGAGAATCCCGGCCGTCAACCGTGTTAAAATCAAACTTCTTTTCGTCAGCGGCAGTTGATAATCATGAATTTTTTCCTCCCGCTTCATCGTAAAGCCCAGCTGGCGCTGGACCAGAATGACGATGAGCAGCAGCAGATAGATAAAATAAAAGTTAAACAGAAGACTGGCATCGTCCATCATCGTTGGAAAATTAACATAGACGAACGGCATGATCAACAAATCCAGAAGCAGCAGACAGAGAAACAATTTAAAATCTTTCTTTAACATGGATGTTAATAATTTCTTATGGATCATTGCAGTTCCTCCCGCTTTTCCAGCTGCGCCAGGAATACTTCTTCCAGCGTACAATCAAAGATTTCAAGAATGACCGGCTTCTGCTTCCGCAGCTTCGCTTCCACCTCGTCATGACTGCCGCGCAGAATCGCCTGCGCCATCCGGGAATGAATTTCCAGCTTCAACACCTCAAAATCCTGAAACATCGCGGGATCGATCGGATGATCAAACGCCAGATGGACTTTAACCAGCTCCTGCTGCGTTTGAAACATGGAGTTCTGATGCAGAATCCGCTTCTCGTCCAACAGTGCGTATTCATCGCAGAAATTCTCCAGATCACTCAGCCGATGCGAGGTTAATATCGAGCTCATGCCTTCCTCAACGGTCAGCGCCGCCAGCTGCCCTTGAAGCAGCCGCCGGGCAAACGGATCCAACCCGTCAAACACCTCGTCGATCAAAAGCAGCTCCGGGTGCGCAGCCAGCCCTGCCGCCATCAAAACCTGCCGTTTCATCCCCTTGCTGAAAGCGGAGAAAGGCTGTTTCGGATTAAGCTTTAACTGGCTTAACAGATCATAGAATAAATTCGGTTCCATGACTGGATAAAATAAGGAAAGATATTCGATCAGTTCCCGGGCATTTTCCGTCTGCGCAAAAACGGGTTCATCCTGAACCAGGAAAATCTTCTGTTTCACCTCCGGATGATCAAGCACCGGCTGTTCTTTCCATGTAATTGTTCCTTCATCGACGGGAATAGCGCCGCTGATACAGTGCAGCAACGTGGATTTCCCCGCGCCGTTGATTCCGATCAGCCCCAGGATCGAACCGGACGCCAATTCTAAGCTGCAATGTTCCAATACCGTTTGTTCGTCGTACACCTTCCGGCAATTTTCCACTTTTAACATGGTTTACCCCTGCTTTCCTTCATAAACGTCCCGGACAATTTTCTGCGCGTCATCTTCGGATATCCCCGTTTCCTGACAACGGATTACCGCCTTGCGGAATTCTTCTTTTTGCCTCTGATATAAAATGGAATGCACATTCTGATCGCTGACAAAAAAACCTTTTTTAGGTTCTGTGACCAGAATGCCTTCGTCTTCCAGCTCCTGATAGGTTTTCACGACTGTATTGGGATTGATCCCCAACTCCCGCGCCAAAATCCGCACCGAGGGCATCCGGTCCTGCGGCTGCAGAACCCCAAGACTGACATACCGGATAATTTGTTCCTTCAGCTGTTCATATATCGGCTGACGGCTGTGCTGATCTATAGTAAACATGTCATTCTCCTGTTCGCTCCTTGATTTGACGCTGCAGTGTTTCAATCGCGGCATTTAAAACGGTATCCTCACCATTTAATAAATCTTCCGGCGTTGTCCACATTTCAATGTTCGGCTGTACGCCGTGATTCCAGATCGGCTGTTTATCTGGTGTAAAACTTTGTTCTACAGACAAAGAATAGGCACTTCCATCCGATAGATATACTCTGCAATTATTTCCTGTCACTCCATAGGTTTTCAAACCCATCAGCGTAAAATTATCAAGCAATTTTGCGGTTGCCGCAAACATTTCTGATGTAGAAGCTGAAAATTGCGAGGTCAGGATTATAGCTGGTTTATCCATACTATAAGTTGTAAGTATCGGATAAGGTTCACCTTCCATTTGGTCTAAAATGGTTTCAACATCCGCGTTTTCTCCATAGTATTCATGTTCAATCATCCGCATCGCTCTTTGATTAAGATCACTTCCGGAATAGAAAACAGAATCTTCCTCATTCGCATAGGGTACCCACGAGGAGTGAAATTCCGTCCCCAGATTATAATAACCATGTGGTATCGGAGCATCTGAAAAAGACTGTAAAATAATCAATGCATTTGTAAAATTTCCGCCTGCATTGTTCCTTATATCAAATATAACTCCTTGATACTGATCTAAGATCGGGATAACTTGTTCTTCATAAATATGAAAGCTTTGCCCTGAGAAAGTAGAAATTTCCACATAAACAACATCTTCATTGACTTCATATATGAAATAAGGACTTGATTTAAGCAGAAGTTTCTTATCGGAGTAGGTTGAAGTCTTCAACTGATTTAAGTAAACCGAGCCTGAAGTTTCATAACCGGTTTTAATATCTAAGACTTCTCCTTGCGGTGTTAACCATTTTAAGTTAATTTCTTTACCCTTCTCATCCTTTAAAAACTCTCTTACAGTTTGACTGCGATGTGCTGGTTCCGTCAGCACCGGTACATACTTTTCAAAATTCTCCAGAATGTAATCGAGTGCCGGCTGATTTTCTACTTCAAGGAGTTCACTGCCTAAAGGAACTTCATAATCCCGGCTCGCAGCTTTGAGAAACAGCCTGCCGTCAAGATCTTCCAGGTCAAAAGGCAGGTAAGCTTTGTTCAGCTGATATTCTGATGCGGGAATAAAGCTGGTATGTCCATCATGAAGCAAAGCTACAAATTCCCGCATGGCATCAACATATTCATCATCCGTTTCCGCGTTCATCACCCGCGGTAAGAATTCCTGATATTTCTCATCCCAGTCAAAATCCTCCTGCATCTGGTTCCAATATCCGTAATAATACTGCGCTGTTGACCAGACTTCGGATAAAGCTGCGACTCTCAGCTCTACAGGTTTCGTGCATTGTTCTCCCACTTTTTCTTCCTGCGGCGCATTCATTTCAGTTGCACACCCGCAAAGCATGAAGACTGCTGTCAATATCGCAAACAATTTCTTTCCCATTCCGATTATCCCCCAAGATCACAAAGCGATCTTATAGATTGCGCACCTGCAATCTGTACTATTTATAATAATACAGTATAACAATCTTTTCCGTTTGTCAATTTCGAAAGGAAAAAAACCACTCCTTGTCTTCAGGAATGGCTTTCGTTCTTGATTCATTTACTCTGACAGATACAGCCTGTCGAAATTGCCGCTGACCAGTGCTTCCTCATAAAGCTTTAGCATTGACTCAAATTCAGCATAGGTTGTCATCTGATTGATCCGATCTTTCATCCGGTTGGAGTAGGGAATGCCCTGGATGTACCAGCAGGCGTGCCCGCGCATCTCTTTCATCCCAATCCGTTCACCTTTTAATGTGCACAACCGGCGGGCGTGTTCCAGCGCAATCTCAAATTTTTCATGATCGCTGACAGGTTCGGCAGACCCTTCCCCAGAGAATGCGCAGACCAGATCACGGATCAGCCAGGGATTACCCAATACCCCCCGGCCGATCATCACCGCGTCGACCTGGGTTTCCTGAATTCTCGCCATGGCGTCTTCCACACTGCGCAGATCGCCGTTGCCTATCACGGGAATGGAAACGGCTTCCTTGACCTTTTTGATCCAGCTCCAATCAGCCTTGCCCTCATACAGCTGACTGCGCGTCCGGCCATGAACCGCCAGCGCGCTGACGCCGGCTGCTTCCAATCCCCGCGCCATTTCCAGCACGTTGATCGACGAGCTGTCCCAGCCCAGACGGATCTTGGCTGTCACCGGCTTTTCCACCGCTGCCACAATTTTACGCACCAGCTGATAGGTTGCTTCCGGATCCTTCATCATCGCGCTGCCGGAACCGGAATTGACAACCTTCGGTACCGGACATCCCATATTGATGTCGATCACGTCGCAGTCCGTTTTATCCAGCACCTGCGCCGCCTGAATCATCGACGCCTCTTCATGACCGAACAGCTGCATCGCGATCGGATGCTCATCCGAAGCCAGCTGTGTCATCTCCATCGTCTTTTTATTGGAATAACAGATCGCTTTATCGCTGATCATTTCCGTATAGATCAGACCCGCGCCGAATTCTTGCGCGATCGTCCGGAACGCCGCGTTGGAAATCCCGGCCATCGGCGCGATGACGACCGGATTGGCAATTTCAAGATTTCTTATTTTCCACATGCCGCTTTGAACTCCAGGATGCTGCGGAGATCGTCTTCGGTAAACTGCACTTTATTGTTGCAGTATTCGCATTTCACTTCGCAGCCGTGGTCTTCTTCCAGCATCTTTTCCAATTCAGCGCGGTCCAGCGTGGTCAGCGCCGCTTTGAAACGCTGCTTGCTGCAGTCGCAATGCCACTGGATCGGCTTTTCTTCGAGAATTTCCAGATCGTCAAACAACATCGCCGCTAACGTCCGTGCGTCATGGCCTTCCTTCACCAGCTCCGAAACCGGACGCAGCTTCGCGACCGCGGCTTCCGCCAGCTTGATATCGTCTTCCGTAGCCTCCGGCATCATCTGGATAAGAATTCCGCCCGACGCCATCACCGAGTTATCCGTATCAACCAGTACGCCCAGCGATACCGCGGAAGGCGTCTGTTCCGAAATTGTAAAGTAATACGCGAAGTCCTCGCCGATCTCGCCGCTGACCAGCGCAACCTGACCGGTGAAGTCGTTTTTCATATTCATCCGTTTGATGACCTTTAAATAGCCATCCTTGCCGACCGCCGTTCCGACTGCCAACTTGCCGGTGTCGTTATATTTCAGATAAATTTCCGGATCGCCGACAAATCCGCGCACATCGCCGTTCGCCCAGCCGTCGGCCATGATCGTTCCGATAGGACCGCCGCCGTTGATCTGAACGGTCACCTTTTCTTTTTCCGTCTTTAACATGCTGCCCAAAATCGCAGTGATTGTCAGCACCCGGCCTAAAGCGGCTGCACTGGTCGGCCACAAATTGTGCTGCTTCCGCGCCTGTTCCGCCAGCTGCGTGGAGGTGCAGGTCAGCACCCGAATATGCCCGTTCGCACTAATCGCGTGAATTAATGTATCCTTCATTGAAAAAACCTCTTTTCTATCCTGTTTTTTTGCACCCTAAGTTTATTATTAAACCGGGCGCTTGTCAAACACCCTGACCTGTCTGAAGGTAAGAACAACGCAAATCTTGATTGGAAGCCTTTGTTTCTCCTTTCGCGTTTAAAAGTTCACGGACTTCTTCGGCCTTAATTTCCAGATACAGCTTCGCTGAATAATCCAGGGAACGTGGAAAACTGGCAATTTTTTTAATTTTTGCCAATTTATCACGTCAGCGGATGTTCTTCAATGGATATCAGAATTATCGAGCCGCTGCAAATTCTATCCTATTTATATAAAAAGAAAAGACAGAACCATCATCTGTGATCATTCTGTCTTCTTTCTTCAGATAAAGCTGAATTACTGTGCGGAAGCCTGGTTCAGGCAGTCAGTGACCGCATCCAGGATTCTGCCGCTGGACAGCGTGCAACCCGAGATCGTGTCGACGTTGACGGAGTTTTCCGCAACGATCGCCGCTGGCAGATCACTGATCGCCTTGTCGGCGACGCCTGCTGTTTCATGCTGCTCAACGATTTCAACCGCGCTGATCTTGCCGTCCGCGATTGTCGTCTTGACTGTCATCTGACCTTCCTGGCCTTCGACCGTCGCCGTGTATTCGCCGTCTTTCAGCGTCTTGCTCATATCGAAGCGATCCGCGGACGCCGTTTCCTTCTCAAACAAGGAAGCGTCGAACAGGTTGGATGCCGCTTTCACTGTATAGCCTTCTGCTAAGGTATCCGTCATAGCTGTACGTCCCGCAATCCGTCCGAAGGTGATCGGACCCATGACGCCGGTGCCACCGGAAACGAACTTGCCCCAGATGCCGCCGGTGCATTCGCCTGCTGCGTACAGACCCGGAATGACAGTGCCGCTTTCATCCAGCACATGCGCCTGCGTGTCGATCGAAACGCCGCCCAGCGTCATAACGACCAACGCTTTTAACGGAATCGCATAGAACTTGTCGCCTTCGATCTTGTTGACCGCTAAGCTGTAAGCGGATGGTGTCGCATCAAAGCTGCGGCCGAATTCATCTTCAGCTTCGCCGTCGACAGCCTTGTTGTAAGTTTCAACCGTGGCCTTCAGCGCCTCCGCCGGAACGTTGATCAGCGCTGCCAGTTCGTCCAGCGTCGCCGCCGACTTTACCAGGTTCTTCGCGCGTCCGGTTTCCGGATTGAAATACAGCTGATACATCATATCGCCGCCGGCTGCGGAAAGATCCGCAACGATCTTGTCGGTGAAGATATCATACTGAACCGCACCCGGCTGTTCTTCCAGAGCAACTTCACGCACATCGACGCGCGCTTCCTGTTCGTTGACAAACCGCTTGCCTTCCTGGTTGACGCAGATACCGCCTGCCTTCCAGGTGTAAGTAGAACCGATCGTTCCGCTCTGCGGGCCGGTCTGCACGCCCATCGGGAATGTCGGGATATAGCTCATCGCTTTTTCATCGACGTTGGCGCCGACTTCCTGCATCATCCGCAGGCCTTCGCCCATCGAGGTTGTGGAGCTGAGGTAATCCGCACCGTGTTCCGCGTATCTGCCCATCAGCTTGAAGTTTCCGGAATAGCCGCCGGTCGCCATCACGACGCCCTTGTTGGCGGTATATTTAATCGTCTTGCCATCTTCGGTAACTGCTTCAACGCTTAAGACCTGACCCTTATCGTTCGCCAGCAGCTTCACGCCGTCGGTATTGAAATCAATCGTAACGTTGTCCAGTGTCTTGATGTACTGATCGAGCACCTCATGCGCGGCGCTGGAATAATGTTCCTTGTCGTCCGCCTTCGGTTTGTAGGTCCGCTGTACGGAATATAACTGGTGTTCCGGCGCGAAGACCGCTTTGCCGCCAGTCGCTTTGTCTAACGAGAATTCGTTGTCGGCTAACCCGTGCTCCAGCATCCATTCGAACATATCGGTGTTTTCGTTCACGAACGCTTCGACCAGCTCGCGGTTGCCCAGCTGAGCGCCGTTTTTCATGATGTCTTCCACAAAGGAAGCTTTCGTGTCTTCGATGCCGGCTTCCTTCTGCAGCGAGGTTTCCGCTGCGGACATTGATCCAGACGTCAGATTCAGATTCCCGCCGGTACGGTTGGTCTTTTCAATAATGATGACGTTCTGTGCGCCGTTGTCTGTGGCCGCGATCGCAGCGGATAACCCCGCTCCGCCTGCGCCTACGACGATGACGTCGGCTGTTTTCTCTTCATCATACGCCGTAGCCGGCGCTGACGGTTGTTGTTCCGCAGGCTTGTTGTTGGACGTTGAGCATCCGCTCATCGCGGAAACCATCAACAAGAAGGCTGAACATAAGGCTACTGTTTTCTTCATTTCTTTCCTTCCCTTCTGTCACCATTCTATCATTTAAGAATGTTTTCACAATATCAAATTCACTCATGATTTTAAGAATTTCAGAACCTTCATTTTTGCGTTATAAAAATCTATGCTATACTTAATTCAACAGAAACCGGGGTGATTGTGGAATGAATTCGATCTATACACCGATCCGAAAAGATCCTTTTTCCAAGATTGAAGAAGAATTTGATTATGAAATTCTTAAAATAGGAAAATTTACAAAAAAACCACCGTTGATCAATCATAGTATTTTCATGAATCATTTTAAGATTTTATTCTTCCTGCAGGGCTGCTGCCGGGTGATCGTCGAAGATCAGGAATACCGGGTAGGTCCGGGCGATCTGCTGGTCGTGCCGATCAACGCCTTCTATACGGTCAGCTCCGAAGGTGAGGAAACGATCGAGTTCTTCTTCCTGCATTTCACCGTTCAGCCGGTGCATAAAATCGCGCGGTTTATCGAATCGCTCGAGCTGACGCAGATTCTGGTGCTGCACGATACGATCAACGAAGTGCTGGTGCATCAGCTGCAGCACACGATTAAAAAGGTCAACGAGCAGCAGCCTGGATATTATCTGGAAGCGGTGCTGCTTCTGCAAAGCTTGATGCTGCGGCTGCGGATCCTGCGCCAGGAGGGCGATCATCAGCAGTCCGCTTCGCCGCATGTCCGCTCCAGCGAAGAAACGGTGTTCAATCAATGCGTCCGCTATCTGCAGGAGCATCTGAATGAAAATATCACCGTCGATAAGCTGTGTGAAATCGCGCATGTCTCGCAGAGTTATTTATACCGCTGTTTCAAAAAGCTCGTCCAGCAGTCGCCCAGCCAGTTTATCCTGCAGTTTAAGCTGCAGAAAAGTCAGGAATTATTGAAAACGACGGACGACTCGATCACCGCGATTGCGGACGCAACCGGCTTCTCCTCGATCTATTTATTCTGCAGCACCTTTAAAGCCGCGCTGGGACTGACGCCGACGCAGTTCAGAAAACATTTTAAAAATCAGGGCTCCGGCGGTTAAGCCGCGAAACCCTGATTTTTTATTCGTTCATTCTTCTTTCATTACCCATGTTCTTTCCCACCGCACAAGGTTTCTAAAGCTGCTTCAGCACACTCTCCGTCAACAAGCTTTCCGCCACCTCAGGGGAATGCCGCACCGTGATCATAATCTTCCGTTCCAGCAACCGTCGGCAGATCGCGATGTCCTCGCTGGTCAGCGCCGTCCTCTCGTTCAGCACCTTCCCGTTCGGACGCATCCGCAGGCCGCCCAGATTCAGCGTTTTCAGTTCGCGGAAATGTTCCAGCACCTGATTGGCGTCGAACAGACTGCCGACGATGATCAGCACGTTGTCCGGCGATTCCAGCTGCCTGCGCACGATCTCAAAACCGGCTTCCACCTCCGCGATCTGTAAGCGCACCTCGCGCGGCTTCGCCAGCCCCAGAATCATCTTCGTGAATTCATCGTTCGCCGCCTCGTCGTTCAGGACAAGAATCATATCCAGATTGTAATAGCTGGTCCAGTAGAACGCCACCTGCCCGTGAAGCAGGCGGTCGTCCACGCTGACCTGCCGGATCATTCAGACCGCGCTCCCATCATGGCGTTGACGTAAACCATCTGATCCTTCGCCGCGTTTACAATCTCCTCGATCTGCGCTCCGTCGCTCACCTCGGAAAACAACATTTCCAATAACAACGAAATATTCGCTCCGCTGATCAGATAGAAATCCCGCGTCCGCAGCTGCCGCATCGCTTCCAGATTGACGCTGCCCCCGACCAGATCTGTGACAACGCACAGCGGCTCCGCCGGATCCCGCCGGTCCAGATACGCCTGCAGCTGTTGTTCAAAATCATTATTGTACGGAAGCAGATCCACGTTGTTCAGATCATCCTTGAAAAATTTCAGCGTGTTGACCACGCCCTGGGCATAGTCGCCATGTCCGGCAATCAAATATCGCATGTGCCCGCTCCTTTCTAATTTTTGCTTAACACTTCAATCAAATCCTCATACTCCGTGATTTTCCCCGAGAAGGGTTCGCGCGGATCGTTGATCATCTCGCTGATGAAATCATAGCCCAGCCGCAGCGAATCCAGATCGCCGTTGATGTTGACGAAGATGACCGCCTGCGCCCACAGCTTGTTCCAGATAATCGGCTTTTTCAGAAAACCGATATAAATGAAGCTTTCCGGCAGAGGTTTTAACGTATGCAGGAAGACGACGCCTTTGGTCGTTTCATGCGACAGGATGTGCTCCGCTTCCCAAAACATCGCCAGAATCTCTTTCCAGTTGTCAAACGCTTTGGCCACCTCGCGGAACACCTCGTCGCGCACGCTTCCCTTAAGACTGCCGTTGAAATAGCGCGGGGAGAAATAGCGCGCCAGCTTGCGGAACGACAGACGGTTGTGCTTAATCGACTGCTGGATCTGTTCGCCATACGACAGCCGGCCGTCCATATAAATCGACGGCACCGGATAGGATGCCTGCAGCGGCACCGTGCTGAGGATCAGTTCCGCCTGATGCAGATCATGATTTTCCAGTTCGCCGACGTCGCAGATCTCAATCATGTTCGCCAGCGCCGCGTGGTTTTCGTTGATCTCGTTGATCAGCGTGATTGTTTCCGGCCGGCCCCGTCCGCAGACAACTAAGATCTTGGCGCCGTGCGGCCGGCTCTCCGTGGAGAACAACAGATTGGTATACAGCACAAGATAGGCGAACTCGTTTTTATTCATCCGGACGTTGAAATTCTGTTCCAGAATATCGCTGATCATCATCGTGATGTGGGTGGAAAACAAATATTTGTTCAGGAAATCATAGATCATCGGATTGCGCATGACCAGACCGCTGCGCAGCCTTGCAACCATCGCCGGGATGTGCATCCGCAGATATTCCTCATAGCGGTCCTTATTGATCGCGATCACGCCGAAGCGCTTCTGCAGCATCCGGTAAATGTCGTACAGCGTTTTCTCCACCTGTTCGATTTCCTCACTGGTGATTTCATCCAGCTCCGTGATGTGCTTGGACTTGAAATGCAGCGCGAAGTAGAGAATCTCCTCCTGCGGCAATAAAATTTCCAACTTATCCTGCAGCCGCCGCACCAAATCCTGTGCCGCGGGCCATTCCCGGGCGACGCTCGAGCGAAGCTCCCCGAGGTTTTCATCCTCAATTTTTACATAATTGTAGAATTTCCACCGGCGGATTGCGATGATGATGTGAATCACGAAATTCTGCAGCGACTGATCGGACATGTGAATGCCGTATTTTTCCATAATTTCTTCCAACAACCCGCGCACAAACCGGATTTCATCCTGATTGGTGCTGGAAACAAACATCGCGTTGTCGGCGGCGAAATAGCCGGTCGAAACGTTGGCGTGAAAGAAATACTCGGCGATGCACAGCCGTTTGGCGATTTCCTCCCCGACTAACAATATTCCATAATTCGGCCGGGAAATCAGCTCCAGATTGTAGTCCTTGAAGATTTCCCGCACTTCCTTCAGATCGGCGGTCAGCGTGGAGCGGCTGATATACAGCTCGTCGACTAAATCCTCGATCGTCAGATAATAATCCACCGTCAACAGCTTCTTCACGATGTAATTGACGCGTTCGTAACGGTATTTCGGCACGGTCTGCGCGGTTCGCAGCTCACGCCGCTTCAGCTCCGTCAGAAATTGATTATAGAGAAATTCATCGCCCACCGACAGCTGGTAACCGACCCCGGTCCGGGCCAGGATCGCCGCGTCGTAGTCCTTGAGGATCGCGTTCAGCTCGCCGATGTCTTTTTTGACCGTGCGTGCTGACACCTTGACCTTTTCCGCCAGCTGGGCGCTGGTCAGCGGCTGGGAGGCTTCCCCCAGCGCGATCAGAATCTGTTCCAGGCGGTCGCTGATGTATTCCATCCGCTTCCCCTCCTCTCTCAAAAGAATGCAGGGTTGCCCCTGCATGATGCGCTACTGCAGCTTATAATCCTTGAAGTACGTCTTCTTCCCATCCGGAATCAGACGCAGCTCGACCTCAAAGCCGTCGCTGACCAGCTTGTTGCACAGCTCGATATCCTTCTGTGATACCGCGATTGCGCCGATCAGGTTTTCCTTCGTTTCGGCATTCTTGCGGATTCCGCCCAGATTCAGCGAACCGATTTCCGGAATGCTGGTGAGGATATCGGCGGCGTCGGGGATGTTGTTGGTAATGACCATGACGTTGGTGCTACTTTTTAAGTGAGTGCGGATCAGCGCCTTCGCTTTCTCCACGCTTTCGCAGACCAGCTTCGTTCCCCGCGGCTTGGCGATGTCCAGCGTCATCTTCTGGAAATCATCCTTGGCGATCGCGTCGTTGGCGAGGATGATCATGTTGATCGACAGCTGCTTCGTCCAGGAAAATCCGACCGCGCCGTGGATCAGACGGTCGTCAACACGCAGTAATTTTATCATTCGCTTGTTCCTCCTTGTTTTTTACAAGCCGACTTCGTTGCCGGTTTTCGGCGCTTTGGACCCCATGATGTCGTTCATCCGTTTGCGGGCTTCGTCCAGCGGATTGACCCATTTGTCGCGGCCCATCGCGGAGATCACCTGGAATGGGATGACATTGAACAGGACGCTGAAATGTTCGTCGAGGTGATGATTGATCGTCAGCACTTTCGGATCGTCGATCTTGCGGTTGGTGATCAGATAGACGCGGGAAGTCAGTTCGTGGACGCTTTCGTACATTTTGACCGCGCGGTCGCTCGGCTGTCCCAGCGAATCGACGATGATCACCGTGCGCTCAGCGTTGGTTTCAATCGACGGTCCATGCAGGAATTCCTCCATCTCATAAGCGGTCGCGGCATGACCGGTCGTCTCCGCGATCTTCAACGCCCCTTCCAGCGCGACGGCGTGATTCGGGCCATATCCCAGAATCTGCACGCGCTTGAGGTCGGTCAGCTCTGCTTCGTTGGCGGCATACCAGACTTTCGCTTTCTCTACCGTCTGATCCATCGTGTCGCAGGCCTGCTTCAGTTGTTCATAATATCCTGCGGCTTCCTCCGCGCTGATCAGGCCCTTGGCTTTGCCCGCTTCAATCGCGAACAACATATAGTATAAGCCGAGTGTAACGACGCCCTTGGTAACAAAACCGATCTTTTCAATCCCCATGCCCCAGTTCAGGCACAGATCGCAATGCTCCTTCATGACGCTCTCGACATTGCCGGTCAGGCCGATCGCCGTCAGGCCATGATCGCGGGCTTTCTGCAGGGCATCGTTGGTGTTGGTCGAACGGCCGCTCTGCCCCGCGCCGAAGACAAACGTCTTTTCATCAAAGATCGTTTCATAATGATTAAAGGTAAACGAAGTGACGACTTCCGTTCTGACCTTGAGAACCTTTTCGACAAAGTATTTCGCCAGACAGGAGCCGTTGTAGGAAGATCCGGAGGCGATGATCAGGATCCGGTTGTACTCCTTTTTCGTATACAGATCGACAGCCGGCTGCACCAGCTGTGAAGCTTGTTCGATATTGCGGCGGCACTGCGCCGCGCTTTCTTCAATATAACCCATCATCGTTTCCATTTCGACAATTCCTCCTTATGTTTTTATGGAAAAGAGGAAGCAAGGCCCTTCGCAAAAGCCTTGTTCCCCTCCTTGTGCAATGCAGTCTGCCTGCCCTGCCGCTTTAAAACGCGCTAAACTTGATCTAAGCCGGACGCTTCAGTCCGCGGACAGGAAGACATAAGCAATTTGAAGACTACGATTAGAGAATGCCGATGACGTTGCAGACGATGCCCAGAATGAACATGCCGATCATGATGTGCAGCATGTTGACCTGCTTCTTTAACAGCCAGGCGGTCGCCCACGTAATGCACAGCGGCAGCAGGCCCGGCAGAATTTCGTCAAACAGCGACTGCAGCGCTAACGGTTCCATCTGGCCAAACTGAATGACTAACGGCGTCGAAACCGAAACCATCGACATCGTCATCGCGCCGATCACCATCAGGCCCAGGATGCCGAAGCACAGCGTCAGCTTGTCCATGATGTTCGACTTGTAGATCTTGTTGATAAACTTGCTTCCGAAATCATACGACTTCCACATCAGATACCAGCGGGCCAGGAAATGCGGTGCGTTGTAGAGCAGGATGAAGACGAACGGCGCCAGCACGTTGCCCTGTAAGCCTAACTGCGCCGCGACGCCGGCCGCGATGACGCGGAAGGTGCCCTGGAACAGCGAATCGCCGATGCCGGCCAGCGGTCCCATCAGCGCCGCTTTGACAGCGTTGACCGAAGCCGGAGCCAGATCCGGATTGCTCGAGATTTCTTCTTCCATCGCGCAGGAGATGCCGAAGATCAGCGTCGATACCTGCGGCGTCGTGTTGAAGAATTCATAGTGACGGCTGAGCGCCATCGCCAGATCCTTCTTATCCGGATAGAGTTCTTTTAACGCCGGAATCATCGCGTAGCAATAACCCGAGCCCTGATAATTCTGATAGTTGAACGAAGCTTCCAGCGTATGTGCGCGCCAGTACACGCCCATTAACGCCTTGCGGCTCAGACGCTTGGTTTCGCGCTTTTCGTCCGTGACTTCCTCTTCCGCCGCTTCCTTGTCCTCCGACTTGATGAAGAAGAAGGCGATCACCGCGAAGGCTGCGCCCAGGATCGCGACGCCCGTATTGGTCATGCCCAGGAAGGCCGACAGCACGAAGCCAATGAAGTAGAACGCGCCGATTTCGCGGGTCCAGATCATGTTCAGCAGCATCGCGAAGCCCAGTGCCGGCAGGATCGACGTGCCGACTTTTAAGCCGTTGTAGATCCATTCCGGGATGAAATCGACGACCGCCTGAACTGCGCCGGTGCCTAAATAGATGGACGCGAAGACCAGAATCATCATGATCAGGCTGAACAGCCACCAGGTCAGCCAGTGATACCGTTCCACCTTCTTGTAATCGCCGATTTCGCAGGCTTTCTGCATCTCAACGATCCAGTACTGCATGACGACGCGGATGAAGGTTTTTAACATATTGAACAGAATGCCGGTCGGAATTGCGATGGTCAGCGCGAACGCCGCGTCCTGACCGGACAGAATCGCCAGTCCGCCACCGACGATCGTCGCGATGGAAACGTCCATGGATACCGAAATACCGATGTTCATGACGCCGATGAAGGCCAGCTCCAGCGTGGCGCCGATCAGAATTCCGGCTTGCAGATCCCCCAGAACCAAGCCGACCAGCGGACCGAGAACGATCGGTTTGGTCAGCATCATGTAACCGTTGATCATATCGGTTCTCGACACGAGATAGATCAACGACAGAAGCAGTGCGTTTAGTAACATAAGTGTTTACCCCTTTCTTAACCTTGGATTGTGTTGCGGTGGGCCTGTCGGTTTGTTTTCAGCTCTCGCTTCCTTTCTTTTGAATGATTGAATTAACATAACAGATCCGGTTCTGCGCTTCGCTGACACAGCGCTGCAGATCAGCGGCCAGATCGTCTGTTTCTTCCAGTTTCAGCACGTTGAGAATCAATTCGAGATTGACCCCGGCGAGGAGGTGGCAGTTAGGTTTCAGCAGGCTGCGCATCATGTATTGATTCACGCTGCCGCCCAGCAGGTCGGTCATAATAATCCAGGTTTCCGCTTCATGCCCCGCCATGATCTGCTGCATGTGGGTTTCCAGGGGAACCTCGTCGGTATAGGCGCACAGGGCTGTCACATCCGGATTTTCACCAGCCAGCCGGCGTACCGCGCTGGCCAGTCCGGCGGCGTATTCGCCATGACTCGCGATCAGATATTTCACATTATTCCTCTTTCCATTCGTCCTTTTCAATGCCATTATAGAAAGCTTTGTAATCATTAACTACTCAATTAATTTCACTAATTCTAGTGCAGTGCATCAGCCGGGCGGCCTTCCAGCAGCGCTGGGATTTCCGCCAAATCGTCAAACAAGGCGTGGGCCGGGGATTGATCAAATCCATACCGCTCGTCGCGCTTGGCCAGCACGCGCATGCCGGCGCGGACCGCGGCCTGAATGCCGTAGGTGGAATCTTCAATCACGGTGCATTGCTGGGGCTTGGCGTAAAGCTGGGCGGCGACGTGCAGATAGATTTCCGGATTCGGCTTGCTTTCCCGGAAATCATTGCCGCTGGCGATCACTTCAAACAAGGGCAGGATCGCGAGCTCCCGGAGCACTTGTTCGATGTTGGCGCGCGGTGAGCTGGACGCCAGAGCCAGGCGCCAGCCAGTGTTTTTCAGCTGATTCAGCGTTTGATGTACGTGAGGATTCGCCAGCTCGCGGTAATCGATCCGCTGCCCCTGATGGTACGCCCGGTAATCGCGGCGATAGGTTTCCTCACTATCATAAAATGCTGGATCCGCCTGTTTTAGAATCGAAAATGTTTTGCGGCTGCTTTCCCCGACAAGCCGGTCGAGCACTGCGCGGGGAAACGCATAACCCCGGCTGATCAGAAAATCCTCAAGCCGTTTGTAATAAACCGGCTCGGTATCGACAAGCACGCCGTCCATATCAAAGATGACGATTTTCTCCATCTTCAACCTCCTTTCTGTGTTCCTGCGGATTTATTATAGGAAGATCGAGCTGTGGAACAAAAACGGAAAAAGATCACTAAGTTTAGTGCAGCGTTCCCCTGATTTCTGAGCGGCAACCTTGTATAATGGAAACAGAAGGGAGCGATGCATCATGCTTTTATTTTCCCAGCCCGGACCTCACAACACCAACACGGCCGCTGTCGAGGGTATCCGCAAAGCCAAACAGCTGAATACCGATCTCGTCTTCGCCTCATCCTCCGGCGCGACCGCCAAAATCGTTATTGCGGAAGCGCGCAAACAGGGATTTCCAGGAAAACTGATCGACGTCCGTTCTGTCTCCGATGCTCAAGCTCGCGGTCTCAACCGGATGGACGCGGAAACCAAACGCGAACTGGAAGCTCAAGGCGTTATGATCGTCACTGCCGGGCACGCTTTAAGCAGCGGGGAACGCGGACTGAGCCGTCAGTTCAGCGGAGTTTATCCGCTGGAAATCATGGCCGCCACGCTGCGGACTTTGGGTCAGGGCGTCAAGGTTTGTTTTGAATGTGCGGTGATGGCGCTCGACGCCGACGTGATCGAATGGGGAAAACCCGTCGTAGCTCTGGGCGGAACCGCAAGCGGAGCGGATACTGCCATTGTGATCACGCCGGGCTATTCTGCCTCCATCCTTACCACCCGGATCCATGAGATTCTCTGCAAGCCCGCACTGATGCCGGACTCCGGGTCTTCAGGAAGAAATTCATCAACATAGACCCAGTCTGAACACGTTATCGTTTTCATGAAGAAGGTTTTGCATTCAGAGAACGCCATAAACCTTCGATGAGTTAATTATACAATTCATCCGCTTTCATTTCAACGCATTTGAGTTTGTTTCGTTTTTTTTATTTTCCTCGTTCACCGTATTGGTCATTTTCAATTTCTTCTCCCTAATCCGCCTTCTTTTCAGTGCGCACCTAAACGATGAATCCCATTACTTTAAAACTCTTTAGCGGAATAGTACTCTTAAAAGTCATCGTTTTATTCTTTCTTTTGAGATGCACTTTCCGAATAGAAGAAAAAGAATCCGATTAGGGCTGCGAGATTTTCGGATTCGGAGCATCCGGGTTTTCCTCAAGCGCTTCGATCCGGTTTGTCTGTGGTACTACGGGGTCGCCATTTTCAATTTCCCGCTTCGAAGCCGGCATCTCTTTTGGCGAAACCTCCGGCTGGGTCAGATTGTTCAGCCATCGTTCCTTTTTCAACAAACCCAGCGCTAACAGACATTTCAGTACATAACTGACTTCCACCAAGAAGTAAACCGCGGTCAGCGGCAAGTTGGTTCCTCTCGTTAATCCAATCAACAAGGGAATCGGAATGATCCACATGAACAGGGAATCGATCAGAAAGATCGACCGGCTGTCCCCGCCGCTGCGGAAGACGAAATACACAAGAAAATGTCCGGTCGCCAGCGGGAATAACAGCGCCATGATCTGCATCAGCTGATCTGCCGTCCGCAGCGAAAGCGCAGAACCTGTGTAGATCAGCGGAATTGTCCACCGGCAGAGATAAATCAGTATTCCAAACGCGATGGAAAGTCCCAGCGCCAGCTTGAACACACGCCGCACAACCTCCTTGGCCTCCGCTTTCTTTCCCTGCCCCAGAACCGGACCGACCAGAATAGTCAGCACCGTGCCGGCCGCAGGAAAAAGCACCCGGAACAGCTCATAGTAGGTCATCGCAATGGCATATCCGGCCGTCATTGGCGTACTGAACGACGAGTAGCCTTTAAATAACATCGCCAGCCCCAAGCCGTAGAATAATTCGTTCAATCCGATCGGAAGCATTGTTTTCCCAATCTGAATTGCCAGCGAACGCGGCATTTTCGGCGTCGTCTTCCATGCCCGCGCAAAGACGCACCGCGAGCGTTTCATCAGGACAATCATGATCAGAGCTTCTGCACACCGGCACAGCAGCATCGCCAGTCCCGCCCCCAACATACCGCCAGGAATCCCCTCCAGCAAAATCAGATTCGCCAAAATCTTAACGATGACGGCGGCGCAGCTGCCCCACAGCGGAAGGCGCACCTGTCCGATCGCCCGCATCGCGTTGGCAATCGCCTGCGACAGCACATAGGGAATCATCGACAGCGCCAGCAGCTGGAGGTAGACCGCGGCCGGGCCTTCCAGCGCCGGATCGGAGGAAAACAGCCGGACCAGCGTTTGCGGAAAGGCAAGCCCGGCCAGGATAAACGGAAACAACAGCGCAACCGAAGCCGCAAGGGAAAAACGGAACGTCTGAGTCATCCGCTGCGGCTGATCAATTCCGGCATATTGGGCGAGAAAGACAACCCCGCCCGCCAGAATGCCGTTGAGGAAGCTGCTCGGCACCGTAAACAGGCGGTTGACAATCGCGGCCGATGAAACGAAGAGATCGCCGTACCGGCCGACCATCACGTTGTCAATAATCGTGATCAGGTTGAGAATCAGCTGCTGCGCGATCATCGCCAGACAGAGATTCAGGGCTTGCCGGTAAAAGTGTTTCGCTGATTCCTGATACTTCTCCATTCAATCCCCTCCACTCTGACTTTCATTCTTCCTTTAGTATAGGAAGTCCGGTCCGGCGGCAGAAGCTGAAAAAAATCACCATTTCTGGTGAAGTTTTCTTTTTCCTCTGAGCTGAATCAATGGAGATTTTATTATTTACGGGTTAGAAACGGAGGTTTCCGCACACATTGATTTCCATGATTTCAATGGGGAAACTGGCTGCGGATTGCTTCCATCAGCGCCAGCACTTCCCGGGTCTTGGCCTGCGGATAGAGCGGACTTTCCCGCCAGCCGTTGCCAACGCAGCGGCAGACTTCCGCAATCTCCCCCGCCAGATCGGTATACTGAATTGTCGGCCGGATCATCTGTGTTCCCCGGGCGTTTTCCAGAATGATTTCCTCGGCCCGGTAATAGTAAGGAATCCGCAGCGTGCCTTCCGTTCCCCGGATCACGGCTTCGCGCGGACGTTCACGGTCGATCGCGCCTTCGGTCAGAATGCGCGCGCCGCTGGCCGTCGTCAGTTCGCATTGGAAGTGAACGTCGATGTGATCGCGCAGCTGGGCCGTCACGTTCAAAGTCGGCGTCAAATTCGGAAACAAATCCAATACGAAATAATAAAGATAGCTGCCGATGTCGTACAGCGCGCCGCCCTGAAGGGGATCCAGGATGTACCAGCCCGGTTTTGTCTGGCCTTTTAAATCGTAACAGTAATTGACATCGGCGCCGGTCACTTGACCGATAGCCCCGTCTTCAATCAGATTTTTGACGATCGCGCTGGTCGGGTAAAACGGCGTCTTCAGCGCTTCCATTAAGAAGCAATCCTGACGTTTCGCTTCCGCGCACAGCTGATCCCAGTCCGCGCTGGTAAATGCGGCGGGTTTCTCCACCAGGACATGTTTATGCTGCGCCAGCGCCGCCAGCGTCATCGCTTTATGCTGCACATGCGGCAGCGCAATGTAAACGCAGTCGACCTCGGGGCTGGCCAGACAGGCTTGATAGTTGTCGGCAATCCGTGCGCCCGGCACCGCCGCGGCCGCCGCTTCCCGCTTAGCTGGGGTCTGAGAAGCAATCCATGTGATCTCCGCTTCTTCAACCTGGGCGCTGTCATGAACGAATCGCTGCGCGATCCCGCCATAACCTAATATTCCAAATCGCATAACTTCACACTCCTTTGACATCACTATACGCCTGCCTGGGGAAAAGAAAAAGCGAAGAATTGTGAATTTTTATAACGGATTTCTTACGGTTTTCTATTTTTCCTGATCATGGACTGTATTGTATTTCTTATTGATGTCCAAGCCTTCTCCGCCTTTGTTATGAAACTTCCGATTCCAAATGTGTTCTGTTTACCCGAATTGTGCGGAAGCCGGAAGAGCGCCAAAGGGACACTCCTTCGATGAGAGCGTCCCTTCTTTTTACATTTTTTTTGTTCGAAGCAGAATGGAGGCAGAACAATCCATTCAGATCCGACTGCTCTGCCGGAAAGTCCTTACTTGACCAGCGGTTCCCGCGCGTGATCCGACAGCGTCGTTTGTGTTGGCCGCGCCGTGATCTTGTCCTGCGTGATCGTAAACTTATCTCCAACAAAATAGTGGGTTGTTAATTCAAAAGGTTCGTCGTTGACATTCCACAGGATCATTTGACGAAGCAGAGGAACATGATTGGAGCCGATCAGCTTGGCTTGTTCCGCGCTTGGCAGACAGGCACCCAATTCCATATACCCGTAGGACCGCTCAATCCCCAATTCTTCGATGTACTGATTCAGCGAACCTTCCAGCCGTTTAATATCCATCGTCGGCAGAATATTCTGCGAGATATAGGAATACGAAATACAGATCAGACTGCCGTTGCCGAAACGCGTCCGGATGAAGAAATGCAGAAAGTCGTCCTCCGCTACATGCAGCAGAGCGGCGATGTCCGGAGCTTCCTTACCTTTGATAATTCCATATTTAATCAATTCAGCCGACGGTTCCAAACCGGCATTGCGGATCATATCCGTAATGCTTTCAGTCCGCACTGAGCTTTTTTTGATCTTCGCCTTGAATTTGTCATCTGCGAACGTACCCTTGCCTTTTATCCGTTTGATAAACCCATGCACGGCTAATTCGTTCATGGCCCGGGAAACCGTCATGTGACTGGTGGAAAACTTGGCGCAGATCTCGCTTTCCGGCGGAAACGGTTCATCGTTAGCAATCTCTCCGCTTTCAATTTTCTCTTTAAAGTAATTCACGATTTCCACATATTTTGGAAGTTTCGGCATGTTTTACCCCCTGCTTTTTAAACTTTCGGCAATTCTTTTGTTCTCAGAATTGCCGTGTTCTGTTTATTCCGTTTCTTCCACATTTCCATGTCTGAGGCTTGGATAATGCGACGAAACGTAACGCTTTTTAACCGGACTGACCTTCGTGTCGATTCCCGTGTCTTCACAGATCAGTGCTGAAAGCACCTGAAAAGGAATCACATAGAGAATCGGCGAAAGCAGATCCGTCGTTTTCACTGAGAATTTCAGATCTCTTTCTGAACTTGCCACATCCTCCTCACAGGTGACCACAAATACATGTTCTGTAAAGACGTCTTTATAATACGGAACCAACTCCTTCAAGCGTTCCAGTTCTTTCCGGCCCTCGGAAGCGATCATAAAGATATAGTTATCCTGATTGTAGGCCCGCATCGGCCCATGCATTTGTTCTTCCATCTCATAACCCGTGCACGGCCGGGAATATGTTTCAAAGAATTTCAGCCGTGATTCCAGCGCTGTCGGATAGTTCAGACCATAGCCTGCGATAGAGGATTTTGTCATTTGATAAAATTCTTCTTTATTACGATTATACCAGTCGATCGACTCATTGACAACTATTTCCAGGTTGTCGGCCAACGCCTTGGCCGCTTCATCCAACTGCTGATAACGAGCCTGGTCAATCAGTTTTTTACGCCGCGCGATCTCAATGGCCTGGATGTAAAACTGGAAGATGGTTTCCGTATAACCGCGCGTTTCCGGACCGATTTCTTCTTCTTCGCAGACTAAATGACAGTATACGTCAGCCAATTCTTCCAGCACGCTGTTTAATTGCTCGGTCACCGCAATGGTGAAATACCCGTCATCCGCAGCTTTTTTTACCGCTTCACAGGTTGAGATACTGTCGCCGTGCTGTGAAAAGCCGATGACGCAGATTTCTTCTTTCTTAAAAATTCCGGACGGATTCGGATTCTCATGATAGGTAAACAACGTCGGCGCGCAGGCAACGCCTTCAACGTGCAGCAGCTCGACAAAGAGATTTTTAATAACCATCGAAACATGATTGGAAGTACCGGATCCCAGGAAATAGACTTTCTTAAAATCATGCTCGACAAAAGCGTCAACAAAGCGGGTCATATATTCATTGCGGGTAGCGTAGGCCTTCTTTAAAACCCGGGGTGTATCCTGAATATGACCAATCATTGAGAGTTTTTCTTTTTCCATGTTTTTTCTGTTCTCCTTTTTTCTTGAATCACCGGGCAGCTCATCCCAAATATACCACATCCCATTCAAAAATCAACAGTAAATATATATTTGATATAAATTTCTTTCTTGAAAATAATTTGTATTCTCCAAGGATTCAGGATATTCTGCGGTTTTTTGTAAGGAATATGCGGGAAATCATACAAATCTGTCATATATTAGGGATGTAATCATTTACGACTACAATTTTTAATATATATTTTTAAAAACTTTATATTTACAAATATATATTTATAGATTATACTGAGTTTAAATCAGGCAGCTCTCATCCATTTTCATCCATTGAAAGGGGGAAAAAACATCGAATGAATCAAATTATCATCGCCGCCCATGGCCGGCTTGCGTCGGGCATGAAGGAAACGCTGGAATTTTTCGGCGCCCGAAACATCATCATTCTTGAACAAACCGTTCAGGAAACCGGCTTTGAGGCCAAAGCTGAACAGATCCTGCAGGAATGTGCCGGCCAAAACTGCATTGTCTTTACCGATCTGTACGGCGGTTCCGTCAATCAGATCTTTTTCAAAAACCTGCGGGATCACGCCTTCCATCTGATCACCGGCATGAATTTAGCGATGATTCTGGAGTGTGCTTTCACGGAAACCGATCTGGATGCGTCGCAGTTAAAAGAAATCATCGCCAACGCCTGCCGTCAAACCTGTTACATGAACGACTTGTTGACCGGCAGCGGGGAAGACGACGACTAGAAAGGAAGAAAATCAATATGATCAGTTTATTACGCGTCGACGGACGGCTGGTTCACGGCATGGTCGCGGTGACCTGGGTCGGGGAACTCAAACCCAATGTTTTAGTCGTCGCCAATGATGCGGCGGCCAACGACAGTTTTCACACAATGACGTTAAAGCTGGCCAAGCCGGCCAATGTGGACATGTATGTCTGGACGCTGGCCAAGGCGGTTGACCGCTTGAACGGACCGAAATACAAAGCGAAGAAAATCTTTATCACGGTCGGCACCATCGCCGATGCGGAAGCGCTCGTCAGCCAATGTCCGGAGATTCGCCGCGTCAATGTCGGCCCTGAAGTCGACGGCACAAAGGGGCGGGTAACCGAAGGAAAAGTGGAGATCAGCGACGGCGTCTTTGCCTCCCCGGAAGAATTCGCGTGTCTGAAGCGCATTCATGATCAGGGTGTCGAGGTGTTCGCGCAGATCACTCCGCAAATGCCGGCAGTCGATTTTACGGATTTCGCTAAAAAATTTGAATAAGAAGGAGAAAAGGGTATGATTTTACAAGCTATTCTCGTCGGTCTTGTCGCGGGTTACGGACGGATCGAACAATCCTGGTTCGGGCAGCAGATGATCGCGCGGCCGATCTGGCTGTGTACGCTCGTCGGACTTTTGTTAGGGGATTTAAAGCAAGGTGTCATCATCGGCGGTACGCTGGAGCTGATCTGGGCCGGTGTCGTTCAGATCGGGGCTGCGCCGACAGAGGTTGTCAGCGGCAGCGTGCTGGCTTCGGCGCTGGTCATTACCAGCGGTCTGACCGTCGAGGAAGGCGTCGCGCTGGCAATCCCGGTCGCGCTGCTGGCCAGCGTTATGAATACGTTTATCTCGTCGGTGAACTCTGCCGTTCTGTCTTCCTTGACGAACAAAGCGGTGGAAAACTGTGATACCAAGATGATCTGGTGGACAGGCATCGGCGGGGGCATCATTTATTTCGTCGTTTACTTTGTCGTTATCGCGCTGGGCTTTATGGCCGGATCCGTCGCAATCCAGGCGGTCATCGATTCCATTCCAGGCGTCGTCCGCTACGGTCTGACCAATGCCAGCAAGCTCCTGCCTGCGATCGGCATCGGTATTCTGCTGAAATTTACGTTTGATTGGAAATATGCCGGCTTCTTTGCGCTGGGCTTCCTGCTTCCAACCTATCTGGGAATGGGCACGATGGGCGTCGCACTGACGGGATTGGTCTGCGCATACATCTATTATCAATTTAAACCGAGAGCAGAGGAGGACGACTAATCATGACAAATCCGGTTCAATTATCAAAAAAGGAATTGAATAAGGTATTCTGGCGTTCCTATCAGGCGCTGGGGTGTTATACCTACGATAAGCAGCAAGGGATTTCCTACATGCGCGCCCTGCTTCCGGCGCTGCAGAAACTCTATCCGGATCCGGAAGATCTGAAAGAAGCCCTGATCCGGCACAACGTCATGTTTAATACGACCTGTGCTTTCGTACCGTTTTGTCTGGGCATCACCTGCGCGATGGAAGAAGAATACGCCAACGCTCCGGAAGGTACATTTGATCCGCAGTCGATCAGTTCTGTCAAGATCGCTTTGATGGGGCCGCTGGCCGGGATCGGTGACAGCTTCTTCTGGGGGACGTTCCGGGTAATCGCCTGCGGGATCGGCGCTCCGCTGGCGGCGGCCGGCAATCTGCTCGGGGTCGTGCTGTATCTGTTGTTGAATTTACTGCCGTCGACCTTGACCCGCGTCTATGGCTTTAAGCTGGGATATCAGGGCGGCCGGGAATTCTTAGCGAAAATCCAGGCTGACGGCACTCTGGAAAAAGTGACGGAGGCCGCAAAGATTCTGGGTCTGGTCGTCATCGGCGGACTGGTGCCGGCGATCGTCGCGGTGCCGGTTTCCCTGGAGCTGAACATGGGCGGCGGTTCGTTTATTCTGGCAGATGTTCTCAACAGCATCATGCCGAATTTACTGCCGTTGGTCTTATCCGTCGTTGTTTACCATTACATCCAGAAAGGCGTCAGCGTCAACAAGCTGTTATTCCTTTTGTTAGGCTTAGGCATTTTATTAACGGCGGTCGGTTTCTTCCCAATGGGATAAGCTGGCGAAGATAGTTTCAGGATAAGCAGGCTGAGAGATCGCCTGCTTTTTCATATATAGAAGTAGGAATAAAGTATCCTATTCGATATAGGTTTAGATGAGCATAAACTATTGATATTAAGAACAAATCATGTGTGGGATATTCAGTTGATCTTAGTATTTTATTGAGGGTTTCTGAAATTAGGATATACTATTTTTATTTTTTTCGTATCAGATAACAGATCAGGCAACTATGCGGGAGAAACATTTGACTTTATCCTGGGACCTGTTGCTAACGATGCTGCTGTAATGATAAAGGATTCATCAAACAGAAGATTATGTAAAATTATGTGTTTTTTATATTTCAGAGAGGCTTTTTCAAAAAAACCGCAATATTCTTAATGGAGATGATATGGATGGATAAACTTAAACTTCCTGAAAAGAATACTGAAGATGCGGTTACACCTGATAAAAACCAGAAAGCGCGACGATTTTCGTTGATGGATGACATGGTTTCAAAATTTGTTTTTAATGATCCTGCCGACCCCTGGACGCCATTGGGCTTTCTGCAGGCGATGCGTCCGGAATATCCGATGTCGGACATTCAGCTGCATTCCGGCGAAATGATCGCACGCTTTCCCGCGGATAAAACTATCCGCTATGATGTTCATGGAATCATCAATAACACGCTATTATTCGATATGGAGTTCCAGCGGTATGGAAATGCCCGGGATCAGGAAAGACGGATCGCCTATTATTTGACGCGTTTGTTCAATGCACAAGAGCTGCGCGGAAAGTCTTTTAATCAGTTAAAGCCTGCCTGGCTGATATTAGTCGCAGATTGGCCTGACGATGACGTTCCTTTTGAGCAAAGCTTGACAAATATGCTTCATCTGAGTATATTAAATGTAGGCAGATGCTTCTTATTTGAAAATAAACCTGTTGGAAAATTAACTGTCCGTGAGCGTTGGGCGCTTGTTTTCCAATATGCGGGAGATCCCGCAAGAAAAGAACTGATTCATCAGATCATTGATATAGATAAAAACTGTGAAAGGGCGGTGTTAAAAATGGCAACATGGAGTCCGGAAGTGTTGGCTTACATTCAAGAAACAAGAGAAATAGGCCTTGAGCTGGAAATGAATCAATGGAAATGCGACATGCGGAAAGAAGCGTTGGCAGAAGGAAGACTCATCAAACTCATCGGTTCCGTTATGAAAAAGGCAAAGAAAGGATTATCCGCCATAGAAATCGCAGACGATTTAGATGAGGATGGAGAACTCATTCGATGCATCCTGACAATAATTCGAAATCACCCTGACTGGTCAATCAAACAGATTACAGCCCAGGTATTGAAAACCTGGAAAATTGATATATCACCCGAATATATTTATTCTGACTAATTCGTTATGAACCATTTGCGGCATAGTACAACGAATTCAGAGCAGCCAGGGTAGTCTATCATGAGCCTGATAAAGAAAAAAAGTCAGTTCTTTATACAGCTGACTGAAGTGTACCCTTCCTTCTTAAAATTCCAATACTCACTCTCTTCTCGTAAAATTATTAAATGTAAACCTTCATCAATCGAAATTGTATTCTTATATTCGCCCCAAGTTTAAGACACCCTTTATTATTTTGCCTTAATATATCGCGCACTCCGAGCCTGCCCGATCCGTTTAATACTTCCGCTTTTCACCATAGTCCCCAGCACAGCCTCTACCGTAGTGGGGCTGACATCCGGCAGGATGTGGCAAATCTCAGCTTTGGAAATGGGCGTAAGGCTGTTTAGCACGGTTGCCTCCACACGGGCCTTCTTCGTGATTTTCTTACCATGCACAACAGCAAACCGCTTGTCTAGTTCCTTATAACACATATACAGCGTAGAAAGAAAGTTTTCTATAAATTGTCCGCCTTCCTCTGATAAAACCACTCTAGATGGCGTAGGTTCCATCATCCGTTATGTAGACCGGCCCGTCATTGCTCAAAGTCGGATTGAAGACTAGGATTACGATCTTAAAATTGCAGAAAAAGTTTGTGATCGGTTTACTGTGAACAAGATTTTATGTTTTTCCGCTTATTGTATTCGTTGTGATTCTCTGATGCTTCCTGGGAGTGTCCTGGAGAAAGTTTCTAAAACTGAATAACCCTGCCTCTCTTTCTTTTTCGTACGACATGGAAAGATGGATTTCTATTCCTTTAAAACTCTTTAGCAAATTATAATTTTAGGGAGTTTTATTTTTTTCCTTTCCTCTGCAATGCAATTTCCTAATAATCGGGTAGGAAGCTAAGGAAGCCGATTCTTCCTTAGCTTAGCTCCTCCCACA
>ERZ1106981.219-NODE-219-length-49188-cov-9.885250_pt1 | contig 49188 bp, 39 predicted proteins | sample MGYA00403692_ERZ1106981 | MGnify/ENA primary metagenome ERZ1106981 (study PRJEB35170, sample SAMEA104062431) | human gut metagenome | biome: human gut; feature: human-associated habitat; material: faeces | place: Denmark | collected 2012-06-22 ... | reverse complement strand
CCGTTTGCTCTACCGACTGAGCTATTTAGGCGTTTGCTTAATTATAATATCATAAGCACCAAGAGCATGCAAGCACTTTTTTTCAAATTTCCGCTTTTTTTCATTCCCAGTAACTTGCAAAAGTAAATGCAACTCAAGTATTAGAAAAGATTGCACTTACATTTGCAAAACCTTAACCTGCATTTACTCTTGCAAATCGGTTATCATTTTATTGTATCTCCCTGCTTGTTTAGGAGGTTTGTCTTATGAGCCACTTTACTTTACAAGATCGTATCACGATTCAATCTGAACTTAGTCATCGTTCTCCGTTTCATTCTATTGCTCTTTTACTTTCCAAAAGTCCCTCCACGATCTCCCGCGAAATTAGAAACCATCTGCTTGTCCGTGATCGTTCCTCTTATCCTCAAGTCCGCATGATGAATGACTGTGTGCATCGCTTTGAATGCCGGCTCCGATGCGTCTGTCAGCCTCATTGCCGTTTTCAAAACGGAAACTGTCGCTTTTGCGGCCACTGCTTCCGTTTTTGCCAGCGTTATGAGAAAGAAATCTGCCCTTCTCTTTCTCATCCCCCTTATGTCTGTAATGGTTGTCCTCATCGCAATCGCTGCACACTGGAACAAAAAGATTATAAGGCGGATGTCGCTCATCAAGAATATCGCGATACCTTGGTTGAATCTCGTTCCGGTTTCAATTTGTCCGAACTTGAACTCACTTTCATTAATCGGGAACTGACTCCACTGATCAAAGACAAGAAGCAATCGGTTCATCATGCCTGTCTGGTCAAAGCCGACATTCTCCCTTGTGATGAGAAAACGATTTATAATCTTATTGATGCCAACCTACTTCCGGATATCAAAAACCTAGATTTGCCTCGAAAGTGCCGTTTAAAGCCTAGAAAATCAGGGCGAAGACAACACAAAGTCGATAAGAAATGTCGCCTTCATCGCACTTATGAAGATTTTCAGAATTTCATCCAAACGAATCCCGATGTCTCTATTGTTGAGATGGACACGGTCGAAGGTGTGAAAGGCGGAAAGTGTATTCTCACCTTCCTCTTCAGATCCTGCAACTTTCAATTATACTTTCTGACCGATCACCACACTTCCCAAGCTGTCATTCATCAAATCGATCAACTCTATGAACAAGCCTTAGGTCCTGAGCTATTTAAAAAAATGTTTGAATTGATTTTAACGGACAATGGCTCTGAATTCTCTAATCCAACTGCCATTGAAAACGATGCCTTGAATCAGCCTCGATCCCGCTTGTTCTATTGTGATCCTGCCGCTTCCTATCAAAAAGGGGCTTGCGAGAACAATCACGAGATGCTTCGACGCTTCTTCCCGAAAGGCTCATCCTTTGATGATTTAACACAAGAACAGCTCAATCTCATTTCAAGCCATATCAATTCCTACAAAAGAAAAAGACTGAACAATCACTCACCTATTGAGTTATTCAGTCTTCTGTTTGGGAATGAAACGTTGGATAAATTAGGGGTTGTCCAAATCGCTCCTGAAAACGTTTGTCTTTCCCTACATGGCCTGAAAAACAAGTAAATGTTACACACAGGGAGATACGTTAATCACAGTGTTCAAAACGAATTGAGACGATTGCATTTACTCTACGAAATAAACTGCATTTCTCTAAATGTCTTTTCTTGTACCCTTTTCATCTCGTTTCTATCGTTATTTTAACACTTTTCTCCGATTTCTTCCCTTCTTTTTTTATTTTCTTTCTTCTTTTATTCCCTTTTCTTATCCTGTCTTTTCATTTTTCTCCATACTTGCGTTTACCTTTACAATTGACCCACTCTAATTTTTTTCTCTGAAAGTATCTCTGCTTTCTTATATATTTAATGATTTTATGCCGAGAAAACTTATTGAAAACGAGTGCCCCTAAGATATACTTGTGCAGCCAAGACTCGTAAACATATTATTTTCGTCCTTGGGCAATGCTTTGGGTTCTTAGGGGCAGAGGCTCGTTGTCAATAAGGAAATTGGAATAAATCTGAAACATCTTTAATAAGTTAGAAGAACACAATAATACTGAGCTAGAATCAAAATATTTTTATCTATTGATTTCCATTTTCTAAGTTTTCCTCACAAGTTCACACTCAAAAGCAGGATTTCAAATTATCGAGTTATTCAGTTTTTTCTTCAACTGGCTGATATGGCAACATCCAAGATTCACTATTTTCAATCAATTTCAATAGGGCATCTTCTGGCGCAATTCTCTGTTTTATCACATCTTCGGCAATTTCGATCAACTGAATTTCAGCAAGCATATCCCAGCCTCTAACTGAGGGATCTTTTTCAAAAGCAACCATAGATTCTTCTTGAGAGAAAGAGAAAGCATAGCTGATCTGCCTTTGATTTTCATTTTTAAACTCTAGATAATAAGGCTTAATCCGATCAGAATCCACCTTATCTTCCATTTCCTCTTCAGATGATATAGGACGATTCTCAAGTTTATCCACATTCGTTACTGCCGGGATCGTATTAACTGTACTTATATAGGCTTGAATACCCATTTCGCTGCGAATTAATCGCAGAACTTCGTTCGATGCTGAAGGATATTTTGTTCCTTCCGCAAGCAAGTAACCTTTTGTCTTCGCTAAAGGCGCGAGTGTAATTCCTTGCCACGAAGGCATAGGAGAAAAATAAAAATCCTGTTGCTCTATATCTTCCTGCTGGTTGTAATACATCCAAGTTCCTACTAAGGAAAAAGGCGATATTAGTTTTTCCAGATAGCTGTCATACAGCCATCCCTCTTCAAAAACTCGATCATTCTCTACACGATAAGGAAGAATCTCTTCTTCAGTTTCAGAATTATCTTGGGCTTCTTGTTGCTCATCTGCATCTGACGGTAATTCCTCTTCTGTTTTCTCTATTTCTGGGTCAGTCTCTGCTGGATCTTCCTCCGTTTCATTCAAGTCAGCTGACTGTGCCTCATCGCTCTCATCCTCTTCATTTGCATTTAAATACCAAGGATGTTCTCCCATTGCTCTCATGAATTTTAAAGTCTCCAAGAAACTATCAGAACCTACACCCGGCGCAAGTGCTTCATGGGATGCAAAGAAGCGAAAATCATCAGCACTAAAAAATCCAAGAGAAGCCCACAGCTCAGATAATGAAAATGGGAAAACAGCCGTTATTTTCCGATTATGATAATCCCGTTCACGACCATTCCAGTCATCTGCCAGCGCCATCAATTTTTCGAAACTATCAAAATTATCAACCAAACCATCCTCATTATCATCCGTTACATCATAGCCCAGTTCACCAAGCATTGTGACATTGGTGGAAAATACCATTCCATAATAACTCATCGGCACATAACGTAAACCATCCAGATTTAAAAGTTCGCCAAATTGCAGTGGTACATGTTCCTGAATCTCATCTTTTAATTCCGGTTGTACCGGCATAAAATGATTAATGATCTGCGCGGCATCATTGCTCCACAACAACGCGATGTCGGTTTTATACCCAAGCCATGTCGCGGCATCAAAATCCTGTACGACAATCGGTTCAATCACATTCATCTGTTCAGGGTGCTCTTGATTCCAAAGTTCAACTAACGCCTGACCATAAGCTTCGGTTTCTACCATAACTCTGACTTTAGCGTCCTTTTCAACTTGATATTGCTGCAGTTCTTCATCATAACAGATTATTCCGTTTTCAGCGATACAAGGCTTTTCTTGGGTACACCCTCCAAGCATGACCATGAATCCGATCCAAATAAATACTAGTCTTCGCATTTTCTTCACCTCAGTGTCCAATTAAACCGTTATCATGGTAACAGACTTCTAAAAGATTGACAAATTTATTTTTGTTTTCCCCTTGATCTATGAACATAAAAACTTAAATTCCGCCAATCCTAATGCTTTTCATGATAGAATAAACTTGAAAATATCAGTTGATAAAGGAGTATTTTATGAGCTATTTATTAAAGTTGCAACAAGCCTTGAAGCGCCAAAAGATTTTGCATGATTATCCTTTTAATTATACCCTTCCAGATCTTTTTGACAGCCTGGACTTGAAATGTTCTTCAAAATATCGCTTGCCCTCGGGTGAAATTCGTGTTGATCCTTATGAATTTTTCGACGAATTGATCAATTCGCTGCGAAAAGGAAATTCCGAACCTGTCTGCCAGCCTTATTATATGGATCATCCAATTACACGTCCAGCTGCTCACGGAAATTGGATTCGCCAAAGCAGTGTTTATTCGTGCATGATTCGAACATCCAGCAGTTGGGATCATGACCGCAGCGGGAACCTGGAAAGTGAAAATCTCTATGGATTAAAGGAAACAGGTACCTTTGTCAAAACGTTGGCTCTGATTCCATTATTAAAGAAAATGGGTATCGATACTTTATATTTACTGCCGATCAGTCAATACTCAACAAAAAATAAAAAAGGAGATTTAGGTTCTCCTTATGGGGTCAGTAATTTTTTCAAATTGGATCCCAGCTTAAAGGACCCAATGACCGGCGGCGAATTAAGTGTTGAAGATGAATTTAAAGCGCTCGTAGAAGCTTGTCATTGTCAGGATATCAAAGTAATCATCGATATTATTCCGCGGACAAATTCTGTAAACTCAGATCTGATTGCGGAACACCCAGATTGGTTTTATTGGATTGATGTTAACCAGTTATCCACATATGTGCCTCCATATGTTCCGGGTGTTGAACCTGGCAGTACGGCGGATCCAAAATACTTAGAACTGATGTACGCCAGTGAAGAGGTTCTCAAGCACATTCGTAAATTCCAGCCAAATCCACAAAGTTTGGATTCAAAAAAGTGGAAAACAGTTGTATCTCAATGGAAAAAGGGAAAAGGTGAAATATTAGATTTAGTCCAAGAAGCCTTTGGAATGACCGTAGCTCCTGCCTTCAGCGACTGTATTAATGACCCGCAGCCGGCCTGGAACGATATAACATTTTTCCGGATGTATTTAGATCATCCGACTGCCTCCGTTCCTTTTTTACCAAAAGACGAAAACTTCAATCCCTACATTCTTTATGATGTTGCGAAATCAAGCCTGAATCCTGGCAGTCTCATCAATCAGCCTTTATGGGATTTGTTAAGTCAGATTATTCCATATTATCAAACAGAGTTCGGAATTGATGGAGCGCGAATTGACATGGGACACGCACTGCCATTGGAACTAGTAAAGCAGATCATTGAAGCAGCCAGAAAAATTGATCCGCATTTCTGCTTTATTGCGGAGGAGTTGGATTCACAAAATGCCTCTGTATCCTTGGAAAAAGGGTATAACATGATTATCGGCGGAGGGTTTACAATGGAAACGCGGCCAAAGGAAGATAAATTAAATGCCTTTGCCTACGGAGCTTCCGCCTTGCCTTGCCCAGTCTTTGCTGTTGGCGAAACTCACGACACTCCACGGTTAAGTGCCCGCGAAGGGGGTCAGCGCTTAAGCCGGATGTTAACCTTATTGAATTTATTCATTCCCAATTGTGTACCTTTCCTTAATTCCGGACAGGAAGTCTATGAGCTTCAACCGATGAATACCGGATTGGATTGTCGTCCAAACGAACAAGATCAGCTGCCCGAGTCTGATCCGTATTATCGGAAATTAGCCTTATTTGACCGTTATGCTTTCCATTACCTGCATCCGCAGCGATGGGAATTGCCAACACTTTTGGAAGATGCTTCAAAAATTCGCTATCGTTATCGCTCTGCTATAACCCGAAAGCAGGATCAATTTCCACTTATGTTTGAAGGACCTTGGATTCCTGCCTTAGGTTTTGGATATGCCCTTAAGCGTTCCATGATCTTAGTGATTGCCAACCATGACCTGGATCACCGCCATCGTCACTGGATCCGTACGGATAACCTTCCAGAAAATTTTCAAAAGGTTTTGAGTTCCGCAACAGTTATCTTTACTTCAGAAAGCCGAAATATCGAAATTGATTTGAGTCTGGAAATAGGTGATCGGGCTCTTTGCGCTGAATTTTTACCTGGAGAAGTCAAGATTATTGAAATTTCCTGCTGAGTCATTGTGAGCTTTCCTTACCAGATGCCCGTATAGAAGTGCATATCAATCAAACTTTACTGAATCCGGATATCATTTTTCCTGGATTCAGTTTTTATTATAAACAAACTTGAAGCCTTTAACTGTGGAGAATCCGTCTAGACAGCCTGAATCGTCATCAGCTTATTTATTCTGTCTTTCTTTGAAGTTCTGGCTTGTTATCTTTTTATTCCACGTTTCTGTGTCCATGCTATAATTAGAGAAAATAAGGAGGATCAGGCATGCAGAAGTGTTTAGTTTTTGGTTCTTTAAATCTTGATTATTTTTATACTGTCGATCATATCATAGCTCCAAAAGAAACGCAGTCCGCTCCGCAGATGCAGTGTTTTTGCGGAGGCAAAGGGTTAAATCAGGCTGTTGCTTTAAGTCAGGGCGGTGCTTCCGTAAACTTTGCCGGATGTTTAGGACAGGCAAGTTCCCTTTTAACTGAGACTCTGACGCAATATCATATTAGCACAGAATTTTTACGGCAAGTGGATCAGCCAGCCGGACACGCTATTATTCAGGTTGATGGAAATGGTCAAAATGCAATTTTAGTTTATCCAGGAAGTAATTTTGCTGTGACTTCCGAACAGATTGACGAAACCTTAGCGCATTTCCAGAAAGGAGATCTGCTGGTCATCCAAAACGAAATCAATCGGCTGAATGAATTGATCTGTAAAGCACACCAGCGCGGCTTGATCATTGCGCTTAATCCTTCGCCTGTGCCTGTGGATCCAAAAACTTTGCCCTTGGAGTTGGTTGATCTATTATTTATTAATGAAGTTGAGGGTGCTTTCTTTTCAAGCGAAAATGATCCTCAAGCGATCCTTGACTACTTTGCAAAAACTTTGCCCGACACTCAGATCATCTTGACCTTAGGAGATCAGGGTAGTTGTCTGCAGACTGGCCGACTGCGAATCTCGATGCCTTGCTGTCCGGTCGAAGTCATCGATACAGTCGGTGCTGGTGATACCTTCACAGGTTTTTTCTTAGCTGCCAAATTAGCGGGTAAAAGTGCTCTCAATTGTCTGGCTATGGCCACTGCGGCCAGTGGTTGTGCTGTCAGTAAAAAAGGCGCCTCTGCTTCAATTCCATCTTTGGCTGAAACAATGGCTTTGCTGAATAAACATCGTGATTATTTATGGAATCAGAAAATTGAATTCAATTTTTAAAACGGCTGGGCAAGATACCAGCTTTTTTTATATCTTAAAGTCATTTCCTGGGAAATTTCTTACATTGTAATGTATGTATTTAATCCAGCTTTTTCCCAAGCAAAAGACATAGACTGCCACCTGCATATCTTTGTTTCAATCATTCCAGCAAATTCTGCGAAATCAATATGAAACAATGATAAAAAAAGATCAGAGAGTGATGTACCCATCTCCTTTAACGAAGATTAGACATCAGTTCTGACCTTTTTATATAGTGTAACTACGGTTTCCCGAAGAATTCAATTCGATTCTCTTAATTCTCCTTCCGATCTATGATCATCTGAAAAATTACATATTCTCCTGCGCAGCTGCAATTCGGCCTGCACGACGGCCAAAGGTCACTGTTCGGCCGCAGGCAGCACCTGTGGACAGGTTCGGATAGGTTGCTGAGAAATAAGCTCCACTGTCATTGCCGACGACATACAGTCCCGCAATGGGATTCCCCTCCGTATCAATCGCATTCATATTCAAATCGATTTGAATACCATCCATGGTGCATAAGATATACCCACAGTTCTTAGCGCCGTAAAACGGAGCTGTGCGCAGCGCGGACATCCGATGAGCTTCTTTACCGAAGTCTTCATCTACACCTCGATCATACAGCTCATTATAGCGTTCAACAGTGGCCGCTAATTTTTCTTTTGGCAGTCCTAATTTATCCGCTAATTCCTCAATCGTATCAGCCTGCTGAACGAAACCGTCTGCAATCAGTCCTGGAAGCATACCTTCCGCAATTACCTGATAAGGGATATTGGGATCAGCATTATTCGGAAACGGAATCAGTCGCGAGCAGCCGTGAGTTTTAAACTCCTGAACATACTCAGTCCAATCATTGTCAAACAAAGTGAAGTGGCAGTGATCTTTTTGGAATTCATCAGTATGCAGAATTCCTTCATAAGTGCCTGATTCGTTAAAGAAGCGTTCGCCATCTTTGTTGACCTTTAAAAATGGCTGTGACCCCATCCAGAAAAAGCCGCTTTCACCTTTTTTCAGCTGATCAATCCCCGGCTTTGCATCCAGTTTCAGCGCCGCCCGATCGAACATCATCATCGAATGAGTCTCGTCAAATTTGCCCCCTGCCCAGATGCAGGCTTTAATTCCATCACCGGACGCGCCCGGAATTGAACCATTGCGGCCCACCATGGCGACATTTTCCGGCTGCAGTGCCTGAAGCATATCATAGTTCAGCGAATAACCGCCGGTGCAGACTATTACGCCTTTTGAAGCTTTCACCTGGATATAATTTTCTTCCGCATCCTTTGCGATAATTCCGGTAACCCGGCCGTTTTCCTTCGTCAGCTTGATCATTGTTGTCTGATAACGGAATTCTACGCCATGCTGCAGAGCGTAATCCGTCAGCACAATGTTTCCGTTCAGCGAATTTCCCTCGCCGTCATCACTACCGGTCCAACGGGGAGAGTGACCGGTAGGAAAATGTTTGTAGCGGTCATCCGGATCATCGCCACCGGCTTCATGCCACAGTTCAACACCGCGTTCTGCCAGTCGATCCCCATACCAGTCAATGGTTTCTCCTGATTCCTCGCAGAAAAGTTTAACTAGCCGCTGATCTAGGTGACCATTGGCAATATGTGTCATTTCAGTAATGTAATCAAACTTGTCAATCTGTGTTCCCCATTCCTTCTGATAGCGGGAATTGATCGCACCCAGATCATCCCGAATACCGCCGCCTGTCGGATACTTTTCCACGACAAGCACCTTAGCTCCGTTCTCGGCTGCCGAACAGGCTGCAAACATCCCGCCGGTTCCTGCTCCAACAACCAAAACCTCAGTTTCCAGAGTTTCCTTGATCGCCTCTGCGTCAATCTGCGGTTCCTGACCTAGCCAGTCGTCAGCTGCCGATTCCGCAGTTGGACACGGCTCATTGACCGTCGGTTCATTCTCCGCAGCACAGCCGCCTAACAAACCTAACGCAGCGACACCTAAAGCGCTGGCGGCTGTTCCCTTTAGAAATTCCCGTCTTGAAATTCCCTTTTTTTCCATTTGATTTTCCTCCTTTGTTCATGGTTTCTCAAATTATAAATCCATGTCTAAGCCGGGAGTCAACTGCTCGTGAACAAATTCATAATTGTTTTTTTCAGCACTTTCTTGTATATTGAACCTGATAGCCAGACGTCAATAGGAGAAAAAGAGGATGCGAAAATATAAAATCGGTGAATTTTCAAAGAAGGTCGGGGTTACCCAGGAATTTTTGAAGCATTATCAGAATAATGGGATCCTGATCCCCAACGAGATCACAGAAGCAAAGTATCGTTATTATGACCAGCGTAATGCTTCCACTGTCCTGGAGATTATTAAAAATAAGAATTATGGTTTTTCTGTTAAAGAAATCGAACAAGTTTTCCGGCATCGTTCCACCGCTGAAGTTCTGAGCTTAATGGAGCCTAAAATTGAGCAGATGCAAAAGCAGCTTATTTTTATGGAAGGCGTGATTGAAGAATATCAAAAATTAAAACAATTTTGCGAAGAAACCCGGCAGGATCAGTGGTTTGTCAAATCTGTTGAAGCGTTTTATTTCCTGCCGCACGTCGACATCCAGGGATTTATTGATAATCCGCTGATTTATGAAATTCTTCCAGTCTGGACTCAATGGCTTCCCATTGTCAAATCATGTCAGAAATGTCCTGCCTGTCAGCCTGCTGATTATATTTGGGGATTATCTGTCCCGCAGCAGGCCGCAAAACAGATCGGGCTGCCGGTCAACAGCTGTGTGCAGGCTTGCAATGGAGGCCGTTTCTTTGAATATCACAGTATCTTTTTCTTAAAGGAAAAACAGGAAAATCCGATTCAAAAAGCCTTGCTTCAGATGGAAACCCTGGGATTAGAGCCGGTGGGTTCTGTTTTCCGCAATATATTGATGTATACGGAATATCAAACTGACAGTTCCATAGAACACAGCGTTCTCTATATTCCGTTTAAAGACAAAAATACTTCGTCCGATGGATCAGGATTAAATAGTGAAATTCGCTGATCAGAAATGAACTGGCTTCCTTTGATCATCATAAAGAGTTGAATGGCATCCATTCTAAGGTTCTTTTGTCCCTCAAGCAAAAGCGCGGCATAATTCGCATCGAATCCGATGTTTTGAATGCTGTGTTTTTTATTCCTAAGAAAACTGCAAGTCTTTTATTGGAGATTATTTACTAATCAAGTTATTGATTATCAAAGGCATGCATCCAATCAACCTTACGGTAATAATAGAAGAAAATAACTGAACTCATCAGCCAGGTAAGAGGATAGGCCCAGAAAACAACCTGAATCGAATTCACGAGTTTGACCACCAAAGTAATGAACGTCACCCGCGCTGCGCACCACGTCAGCAGCATAACCAGCATCGGCACGGTTGATTTGCCGGCGCCGCGCAGAATAGCAGCCATGCAATGGGAAAATGCCAGCAGGAAAAAGAATAAAGCTGAAGTTCGAGCCCGATCAGTCCCGTAAGCAATCACTTGCGGGTCGCGGTTGAAAGCCGCAATCAGCCATGGTGCTCCGACGTAAATCAAAATTCCGATGACTTCTGCAATCACCATCGAACACAGAATGCCAAACCGTGCTCCTTTCCGTGTTCGTTCAAACTCACGAGCTCCCAGATTCTGTCCGACAAAAGTGGTCAGCGCCATGGTAAACGAGGTTATCGGTAAAAAGCCAAAGCCTTCAATTTTCGAGAATGCTCCGCAGCCAGCCATAGCCATCTGACCAAAGGCGTTAATGTTGGCCTGAACAACAACATTGGCGAAACCGATAATCGAGTTCTGCAAACCGGAAGGCAGACCATACTGTATAATCAACTTCAGCATTGGCTTGTTAAAACGGATTTTCTTAGGTTCAATTCGATAAACATCCTGAACCTTCAACAGCCGTCTCCAACAGAGCGCAGCGCTGACCAACTGCGATACAATCGTTGCGAAGGCTGCCGATCCCACCCCTAAATGCAGTCCTGCCACAAAAATCAAATCCAAGACGATATTGATTAGTGAAGAGATGACCAGATAAATCAAGGGATGCCGGCTGTCTCCAGCCGCCTGCAGAATTCCGACAAAAATATTGTACATAATAAAGCCCAGTGATCCGGCAAAGTATATTCTGAAATACTCGGTTGATAAACCCAATACCTCCAAGGGCGTTCCCATCCAAATCAGAATCTGCGGTGCGAGAAGTACGCCAATCGCCGTCAGCAGCACACTGGCCGCTAAACCGAAAGCCACCGTTGTATGCGCAGCCAGCTGAACTTGTTCGCTGTTGCGGGCACCATAGTAGCGGGCGATAACAACCCCGGCGCCAACCGCAATCCCATTGAAAAAACCAACGAGCAGGAAGATTAAATTACCCGAGGAACTGACAGCTGCCAAGGCTTCACTGCCCAAAAAGTTACCGACGATCAAAGAGTCGGCCGTGTTGTAAAGCTGCTGAAACAAATTGCCGAAAAAGATCGGCAGGGCAAAGAACAAAATCTTTTTCCAGATCACACCTTCGGTCATTAAATTCTTAGTATTCGCTTGCGTCACTGTATTCCCCTCTCTCCATTTTTAAACGGATTCATTCACCCCTGACAGCTTAAAACGACTGTTTATTTATCATATCAGCTGGAGTGAACTTCAAGTCAATGTTTTTTAAACTCTTTTCATTTCACCGCCGCTATCCTTCAGGTAGAAAATCCGCATCGCAGTAAATCAATTCCGTATTCAGAACAAGTTTTCATGGACATTCTTCAGAACTTTAAGAATACTCAAAATGGTATTCCAGAACTTTCCAAACAGGAAAAACAGACGGAATTCCCGTCTGTTCAGTCATTTTCGATTAAGCCGGTATACAGCTGATAGTAGATTCCATGCTTTTCCAATAGGCGTTCATGATTGCCGCGTTCAATAATTCGTCCGTGATCCATAACCATAATCGCATGCGAATTTTTAATAGTGCTTAGCCGGTGAGCTATGACAAAGGTCGTCCGGCCGCTCATCAGCTTATCCATGCCTTCCTGCACAAGTTTCTCTGTTCGAGAATCAATCGAGGAGGTGGCTTCATCCAGAATCAGGACCGGCGGATTGGCCAGCGCCGCCCGCGCAATCGAGATCAGCTGCCGCTGTCCCTGAGAAAGTGAAGAGCCGTCACGAGTCAGCCAAGTATCATAGCCATTCTCCAAATGTTTGATAAAATAATGAGCATTCGCCAGTTTCGCCGCGGCGACCACTTCCTCATGGGTAGCCTCGGGACGGGCATATTTAATATTCTCTTCGATGGTGCCCGTAAATAAATGCGTGTCTTGAAGAACAATTCCCAGCGACCGCCGCAGATCAGCTTTACGAATCAGCTTCACATCAATTCCATCATAGGTGATCGACCCTTTCTGCACATCATAGAAACGATTGATCAGATTGGTCATCGTTGTTTTTCCTGCACCGGTCGCCCCGACAAAGGCTAGCTTTTGCCCCGGCTCCGCAAACAGATCAATATCATGAAGGACTGTTTTTCCTTCGACATAACTGAAGCTGACATCATGGAATCGAACATCCCCAGTCAGTTCAACATAATCAACACTGCCATCCTCATGCAGATGCTTCCAGGCCCAATGCCCCGTCGTCGCTTCCGTTTCCTGCATTCGGCCAGTCTCATCCTGAACAACGTTGACCAGCGTAACCCGGCCATCGTCCACTTCATGAGCCTGATCCAGCAGGTTGAAAACACGTTCAGCACCGGCCATCGCCATAATGACGGAGTTCAGCTGCTGTGAAATCTGATTCAGCGGACCATTAAAGGATTTGTTTAAAGCCAAAAATGATGCCAGACCGCCCAGTGTCAAACCACCGATTCCATTAAGCGCCAGTGCGCCGCCGATAAACGCACACAGAACATAGGAAATATTACCGAGATTGCCGACAATCGGCATCAGAATATTCGCATATTTATTGGCGTTATACGATGCCTCGCACAGTTCGTCGTTGATCTGATTGAATTCCTCAATGGCTTTCTGCTCGTGCGTAAATACCTTGATAACCTTCGCACCTTCCATCATTTCCTCAATATAGCCATTTTCTTTCCCTAACTGCCGCTGCTGCACGCCGAAATACCGGCCGGACTTGCGCATGATTTTCTGCAGGGCAAACTGCATGATCCCGACCATAAACAACGTAACCAACGTCAGCGGAACACTCATGACGATCATCGAAAAGAATACGGAAACAATCGTGATCAACGAAGATATGCATTCAGGGATACTTTGGGAAATAACCTGACGCAGCGTATCAATATCATTGGTATAGACACTCATGATATCTCCATGGGCATGGGTATCAAAATATTGAATCGGCAATTTTTCCATATTGCTGAAAAGATCGTTACGCAGATCATTCAGCGTTCCCTGAGAAATAACAATCAGAATTTTCTGGGAAATCAGCTTGGTCAGCACACCCGCCATATAAAAGCAGGCCATCAGACTCAGAGCCCGAAACAGCGGGACAAAGTTCGGATTGGCACTCTGAAGCAGCGGTGTAATATAACCGTCGATCAAAGTCCTCATAAACACGGAGGACGAAACAGAAGCTAGGGCTGAAACAAGAATGCACAGAATCACCACCGCATAACGGACTTTATACCGCTTTAGAATGTAGTTCATTAAGCGGCCCAGCACCTGAGTATTCAGCTTTTCCCCATTTGTTCCCACATTTCTAGGCCTGCTCATGCTCATCCTCTCCTTTCTTCTGTGTTTCATAGACTTCCTGATAAATAGCATTGTTGGCCAACAGCTCGGCATGCGTTCCAATCCCTTCGATCCGCCCTTCGTTCAACACGATGATGCGGTCTGCATCTTCAATCGATGAAATCCGTTGGGAGATGATCAGCTTGGTGGTATTCGGAATTTCTTCACGGAAGGCCTTGCGGATCTGACTGTCAGTGCGGGTATCCACCGCGCTGGTACTGTCATCAAGAATCAGTACTTTCGGCTTTTTCAATAAGGCCCTGGCAATACATAAGCGCTGCTTCTGACCGCCGGAGACATTGGTTCCGCCCTGTTCGATATGCGTGTCGTAACGATCCGGAAACTGCTGGATAAATTCATCGGCACAGGCTTGCCTGCAAGCCTGAATCATTTCACTTTCACTGGCTGATTCATTCCCCCAGCGCAGATTATCCTTAATCGTACCGGAAAACAAAACATTCTTCTGCAATACCATCGCAACGCTGTTGCGCAGCGTGTCCAAGTCGTAGCTGCGAACATCAATACCGCCGACCCGGACCGTACCTTCAGCCGTGTCATAAAGCCGCGGAATCAGACTCATCAGCGTCGATTTGCTGGATCCAGTCGGTCCCAGAATACCAATCGTTTCGCCGGATTTGATTTTGAGATGAATATCCTCCAGCACATATTTATCTTTTCCAGGATAATAGCCGAAAGCAACATGATCGAACTCAATCGAACCGTCAGCCACAGTCATAACCGGATTTTCCGGATTGACAATACTTGGCTTTTCTTCCAATATTTCAGCAATTCTCTGAGCCGAGGCCATCGACATACTCAGCATAACGAAAATCATTGAAAGCATCATCAAACTCATCAGAATGTTCATCGTGTACGTGAACAAGCTCATTAATTCCCCGGTCGTCAGGGAACTGCCGACGATCATCTGCGCTCCCATCCAGCTCAATGCCAAGATACAGCAGTACATCGTCAGCTGCATGACCGGATTATTCCACACCAGGATATTTTCAGCCTTCATGAACATCTTTTTCAGATTGCTGACGGCTTCCTTAAACTTACCAATCTCGGCATTTTCCTTCACATACGCTTTGACAACGCGAATGTTGGTGACGTTTTCTTGAACGCTCGCATTCAGATCATCATATTTACGGAAGGTTTTGCTGAACATCGGATAAGCTTTCAATGTAATAAAGCCCAGAACCGCCCCCAGAAAAATCATCGCATAAAAGAAAATCATCGCCAGTTTGGCATTGATCATAAAGGTCATCGACATCGCGACCACCAGCATTAACGGTGCCCGCACACACATCCGCAGAATCATCTGATACGCATTCTGCACGTTCGTCGCATCAGTCATCATTCGTGTGACAAGACCGGAGGTTGAGTATTTATCGATGTTGGCAAATGAAAACTTCTGAATATTCTCAAACATCGCCTTGCGCAGATTCTTGACAAATCCCGCCGAAGCATACGCTGCATACTTCCCGCTCATCATCCCGCAGAACAGCGATAAAAATGCGCAGATCAGCATCAGCGCTCCATATTTGAAGACCGCGCCCATATCCCCCTGGTTGACCCCGGAGTCAATGATGAAAGACATCAGAAATGGAAGCATCAGCTCCATTACGACTTCGCCAATCATTAATATTGGAGCTAACAGGGAAGCTTTTTTATATTCTTTAACTTCTTTTAGCAATCGTTGAATCATAACATTCTCCTTTCCTTTTTTACGTTATTCCAGATTCTTTTTGATTTGATCCAAAACAGAAAAAAAGTGTTCCTGATCTTGCTGAGAAATCGACTGGGAAAGCAAAGCTTCCATTCGATCAATATTCTCAGTCATTTTCTGGTTCAGCTGCAGCGCTTTTTCCGTCAGCACCAATTTTTTTAAACGGGCGTCCTGTTGGGCAGAAGCCCGATAAAGATAACCATCCCGCTCCAGAACATTCAAAATCTCACTGGCCGTGGACCGCCGAATCCGCAGTTCCTTTTCAAGATCCCGCTGAAAGACATCGTGATCTTGATTGGCGATCAGATAACCAATCGTTCGAGTCTGAACAAACGTCAGTTCGCAGTCGTTTTCATGCCGGAATTGTTCCATTTTCTGATGGATCATCTGTTGAATTTCGCGAATTTCATATCCAATTCTTCGCTGCATTGCGTCACCCTCTTTTGTTAGGACACTAACATTTTACTCTAATTTAAGAACTTGTCAATCGGATTTATTGTGAATTTTAAGTGAAATTTAACGAATCAAGAAATTCATACCGGTTACAGACTTGGGTCTGACGAGAGAACAGCCAACTCCCTTTCTTATCTATTCTTTGTTTTTAACAAAGAATAAAAGAAAAATTATTTTCAGAGCTGAAGTCGCCAAAAAAATTCCTCGTGCCTAACTCCTTTTCTCACCAACAGCATAACTTAGGGAGAAAGGAGGGATTCAATTATGGCTTATGCATTACGGTTAGGCAGCAACGGCATCGATGTAAAAAAGATGCAGTATTATATCAATCAGATCTTGGCGGCGCCGAATCTGACACCCATGGAGGAGGATGGCATCTATGGTCAGAAAACAGAGTTTGCAGTCGCTGTTTTCCAGTATGTTTATCATCTGAATGTGGATGGAATCCTCGGACAGACAACCTGGGATAAAATTGTGGAAGAGTTTAAAGATCTGTCCAGTCCGGCGGTGGAACGCAACAAAACTACACGGACACTGCGGGTTGGCGACGTAGGCTTAGGCGTACAGAAATTCCAGCAGTATTTGAATGAATTGATAGCGCCGAATCCACGGCTGGTCGTCGACGGCAATTTCGGACAAAATACCAAGCGCGCAGTGGAAACGTTCCAGGCACTCAACGGTTTGAATGTCGACGGCGTGATCGGCAACAATACCTGGGATCGCGTTATCAATCGCCTGCAATAACCGAAGAATATAAGTTTCACAAGAAAAGGTCTGTTTTTCAGACCTTTTTCGCAGTATTCAGACTTGACGGCACGTCTGAAATTCGCTATGATATTAATAGTTCTATATAGAACATTAGTATAGAAATCCTCGAGGTGATTCCTATCGAAACACAGGGCGGTTTTTACATTACCCAAATCAAACAGCTTCAAGATCGAATTTTTGAACGCTTTTTAAGTGAGCAAGGATTGAAAATCAGCGGAGGTCAGGGACGAATTTTATTCGTCCTTTGGAAACAATCGCCCTGCACGATCAGCGAAATCAGTCAGCGGACTTCCCTAGCCAAAAACACGGTATCGATGATGATCGACACAATGGTCGCCCATGGAATCGTCACACGGCAGAGTAATCCGAACAACCGCCGGCAGACCTGGATCATGCTGACCGATTATGCCTTATCCCTCCAACAAAAATATGACGCTGTTTCTCAGCGTATGAACACCCTTTTTTACTCCGGTTTCAGCGAAGCGGAAAAAGATCAGTTTGAAGCTTACCTTCAGCGCATCCTAACGACTTTGCATCGGGTAGAAAAGAGTCAAGAAAGCCATGAGGAAATAAACTATGATGAGTCAAGATGAAATCATCCGCTTTATCCGCAGTCAGAAAGTCACCGTCGTTACGGGTGTAGACAAGGATGGCTTTCCAAGTCAGAAAGCCATGTTTGCGCCGCGGCGGATTGATGGACGCACAGTTTTCTATTTTTCAACCAACACCTCTTCCCGGAAAGTTGAAATCTTCCGCGCCAATGCCAAAGCCGGAGTTTATTTTTATAAGCAAGGAAAAGACAAATACATTGGAATTCAATTAAGAGGAACTATGGAAGTGCTGACGGATCGGGAATCCAAAGCCTCGATCTGGCAGCCAACTGACACCCTGTATTATCCGCTGGGTATCGATGATCCGGATTATTGCGTCCTGAAATTCACGGTCACCGGCGGACGGTTTTACAGCGAAGGAAAAACCGAAGATTTTCAGCTGACCGACGATGAAGCCTGAGCTTCATTACAGCAGAGCATCATTACTTTGCCTGCTGATCATTCCGATAGTCTGACATAGAACAAAAAATGCGCTCTCCCTGATTTTCAGTTCAGGACTAAGCGCATTTTATTATGCTTTTCAGACCGATTACATTAAAGGAGCAAAAAGTTTGATGACATTGACAATCCAGCGTTTGAGCAGAGGCTGAAACTTCCGGCAGTCCGCCATCGTGATGTGCTGGGAAACAGCCTGCGTTTTTAAAAAATCGTCACGCAGCTGAGTTACTGCCTTCGTTTTCAGCATCCAGGTTGCACATTCATAGTGATGAACCAATGACCGATAGTCCAGATTGATCGTGCCGACAACTCCCACCTGATCATCCGATACAAATGTTTTGGCATGAATAAAACCTGGCGTATACTCATAAATCTTCACTCCGGCTTCAACCAGAGAAGGATAATAAGACTGCGTGATCAGATGCACATACCATTTATCCGGAATGTGCGGGGTGATCAGCCGAACATCCACGCCCCGCTTTGCCGCCATCATTAACGCTGTCAGCAGCTCATGATCAATGATCAGATAGGGTGAGGTTATCCATACATAATCTTGAGCCTGATTCAAAATATTCATATATACACTTTCCCCTGTCATCTCATGATCCAGCGGAATGTCGCAGAAAGACTGAACATAGCCGCAGGCTTGCCGGTCCTTAGGCTGCGGCAGATAGCGGGAAAAATCAGGATCTTCATCCCGATAGAAATTCCAGGCTTCCAAAAACATCATCGTCAGATTGACGACGCCTTCTCCCTGAAGCATGACTGCCGAATCTTTCCAATGACCATGCTTGGCATAAGCGTTAATATACTCGTCAGCGAGATTGATTCCCCCATTAAATCCCACCTTTCCATCAATCACTGTAATTTTGCGGTGATCGCGGTTGTTGTGGGAAACCGTCAGATGCGCCGTAAAACGGTTGAAAACAACCGTCTTAATCCCCATCGCTTCAAGCTTCTGATCATAATGATCCGGCAGCGTCATAATACAGCCTAAATCATCATACATCATCCGCACTTCAATTCCAGCTTTGACCTTTTCTCCCAGAATCTTCAGCAGGGTATTCCACATGGTTCCTTCTTCTACAATGAAATATTCCATAAAGATGTATTCCTGAGCCTTGTTCAGTTCTTCGCACAGACGTTTAAACATGACTTCGCCCAAAGGCAGATATTCACAATCCGTATGAGTATAGGGCTTGCGCTGATTTGCCCATTCGATGTAATGGGACTGACCGGCATACAACGGAGCTTCCTGCTTGAGCAAATCCGATGCATCAGGCAGCTGTGACAGCGCAGACTGACTCCGTTTGACCAATTCGATCATGCAGTCTTTTTCTTTCTTGCGCACGGGCGTACGTCCGAAACAGACATAAGCAATTCCACCCAAAATTGGAAGCACAAGCATTAGAATAATCCAGGGGATTTTCAAACTCGGCGAGCCGTCGTTATTCACAAGATAAATAAGCAGAAAAAGACTAAGCAGAACACAGAAGGCATAAAAATAGATGAAATAATTGCTCATTTTCAAGATGATCACAAAGAACAGAATAGCCTGCAATGCAATTAAAATCCCTGTGACGATCAATCGGCTGGTCAAGAAATGCAAAAGTTTTCGAATCATTTCAAGCTCCTTCTTTCCGTTTAATTCTCAGACATGATGACTTTCACTATCCCTAAAAGACTTCTAAAACCGAGGATAATTCTTACTCAGAACCTCTCAGTCCTCAACACTCTTCTTCTGTATCTTAATCATCAGGTATTTTTCCCGCAGTTTCACAGCAGCCATCACGCTCATGAAAAAATCCTAATTTGCTTCAGCCTTGCAGGATGGTGTAAAGCAAAGCTGTATTCAGCGATTTTTCCGCAGTTCTTTCGCTTCTTTTCCACTCATCGCTTCAATTATAATTTCCACAATGCAGACAGCATCAAGCCGTTCATTAATTTCTTCATCGGCACCTTCGGGATGCGCTGGATTAAAGCGTATTGCCAGCTGTTTTAACGCAGCCTTTTTCTCATCGCTGTTCGTCAGAATACGGGCTTGTCCAAAAATAATTACGCTGCGGAAATACGTAGTATATTCTTCAGGCACCACCTGATCTTGATCAATGACACAAAATGAAACTTTCGGGTTGCGGGCAATCGCCTCCAGTTTATAACCACTGGCAGCACAATGAAAATAAAGCTTGGAATTTGAGTAAACATAACTGAGCGGCACGGCATAAGGATAATCTCCCTCACCCGTAACAGCCAGCACGCCCGAAGTCCCGCGCTGCAGCACCGCAATGCACTCTTCCTGGGTTAAAGCCTGATTTTTACGACGCATTGATGTCCTCATTCTTGTTCTCCTTCGTTTGATCTTTTACTCAGCGAGCGAGTCTGTTTCTTTTACTGTAGCGAAGCTGCGGATATTCGTCAAGTTATTTTAATCCAACAGCGAGCGAAGTTGTAATAAACATTTTCGCATAAAGAAAAGAAGCTCCGCAAGCGAAGCCTCTGTATGATTTTACTTTTTAACGCCGACTCCCAGCTTTTCATTGATTTCAGCAAGGTCGTTTTCCAGTTCCTGAATAAATTCTTCTTTGTCCTTGATGTCTTCCGCCATTTCATCCGCCGCGGTCTGACTCAGCAAGGTCGGCAGTTCATTTTTCATCCATTTCAGCTGCCGCTGCTGTGCCTGGATCAATTCCATTTTGCGGTTGCGCACCTCCTGCATCCGCTTGATCCAATCGTTATGCTTCTGTTCGTTAAACTGTTTCAATCCGGCAAAATAATCATCTGCCGCACAACGGAATTCTTTCCACAACGCATCTTCTTTTTCTTTGCCGCAGGATCCAATCTCTTTCCACAATCCGTTCAGTTTTTTCATCTGATCCGTGTTTTCACGATTGTATTCTTTCAAAGCGACAATCGCGGCTGCCTGAGCGATCAATTCCTTTTTCTTCTCAGCATTCTGCTGCTGGCGCTGATGAATCTCATCATAGGCAGCACTGCGGCGATCGTAGAATTTCTGCCGGGTTTCATTGAATTCATTCCACAGCTGATCATCGATCTCTTTTCCGGCAAAGCCTGCGTTTTTCCATTCTTCCATTAATTTCCTGAGCTGATCACTGGTTTTCTGCCATTCCTCAGAATCCGCCAAGGCCGCTGCCTGCTTGATCAGTTCTTTTTTTACCTGCTGCGCATTGACAGATTTGGCCTTCCGTTCTTCCCAATTCTGTCGTTTCCGATCAAAGAAAGCATTGCGGGCTTCGTTAAAGGCTTCCCACAGCTGATCATCGGTTTCTTTTCCTGCCGATCCCACGGCTTTCCACTGCCGCATCAGCTCGTTCATTTCATCCGTAGCCTGATTCCAGTTCTCTGATTTCGCCAAAACCTGAGCCCGGTCAATCAGTTCCTGTTTTGCTTTCTGAATGTTCTGAAATCCTTCTTTACGCTTCGCATAGAAAGCGTCGATCATGCTATCGAATTCGTCAGCCAGTTCATCTTCATAAGCTGATTCCCAATAATAAATCCGCTTCCATCTTTTCTTTAAACTCATGACCGCTGAAGCGACTTCATACCATTCCTTGGAAAGATCCAGCTGCTTCGCTTCTTCAATCAGCGCTTTTCGGTCCTTGATATCTTCATCAAAATCCCTTACTTCATTCATTTCATCCATTGCCATCGTTGTTCACCCTCCATTACAAGCACTATGACTTCAAAATTAGTTCATGGATTTATTATACCATTAAACAGGATAAAAATGATATCGGTTATCGCGGAAGTTCTTATGATTCTGAACAAAATTTATTCTTGATTTTATCTTTTGTCCCTTCGCTGATTGCTTTCCGTGAGGATTGAATACCTTCTTACCCTTAAAGCAGAATCTTCTTAACTTCAATTATCCCTCTTCTGAGCTTCACTTACTTCTCTCTTCGTAATTTATGGGCTGAGTTGAAATGACTGGACGCTAGAATATTACGAAAGCAGTACTTCCGGCCATCGCACTGTTGGGTATGAATAGAAGCCAAGGCACTGTCAGCGCTATTGTTGATCCTTACTTTAACGATCTAGTTCAGATGTTAGCGCAGTTCGCTGCTGGGTCGGAACAATTAATTCATTATGAGTTCCAGCGAACACGGAATACTCTATCTAGGCTTAATATTCCAGGTGCCGAAAATATTCTTTCCTTTCAGCAATTCCTGCTTAGTCAATTCGCTTTGTTGATTTTCTTCATAAAAGATAACAACTGATATCAATCAGGCCTTCGATATTTTGATCTTTACAACATGGTTCATCTGAAAGGATCCAATCAATTTTGCAACAAAAAAATCCTCGTAAGAAGTAATCCCGGAAAGGTAAACCACTTTCAGAGACGTTACTGAGGATTTTTCTTTGTCATCTATTCAAACTCGACAATTACTAATCGTCGTGTTTCTATTTCTTTTGATTATTTGATTTATCCATATTATCCTACCTATATGGGCTAATGTTATCATTTTGTTATCGGCATTGATAACACTCGCTCGGTAACTGTGGATAATAGCAATATGTTCCGACTCAAATTATAAGCGGTTTTGCTTAGAAAATCAATCTCTCAAAACATACTTTCTTTTCTCCGTTCTTGAGCAAATCACAAATTACAATAGTTCTTGAGGCAATGTCTTCGTTGCCGGTTTAAATCTGATAATTTTGTAATAGCCCTCCTTTTCAGGATTTTCTTGATAAGAATCAATCAAATTGTTTTCTTTGAAAGCAGTAAGTAGTTTTTCATTTTCATCATTGATTTCAAACTTGGGTCTACTGCGAGTATCAAATATTTTGAGATAGTCCATTAAGTTAAGCAAGGTAAGAATCTCTTTTATACTATCCCTACATAACTCAGGCATTATTGCTATTAAGAAATCAATTTTTTTATCTCGACTCACCTTATCTGAATGGAGCAGATTATTTTTTAATTTCTCCGAAACAGAGATTGGGGTATCCATGATACTTTCTATATTTTTCACTGCATAATCAAATATTTTTGCTTGGATAGAGTCATCCCATTGCTCAAATGATGAAAACAACTCCGATAAATCAGATTCCGAAAAATTATTATTGAGAATATGCAAACATATAACAGGAGAATACTTTTTCCCGATTATTGAAATTTCATTATTAGAAAATTCAAGCAATTGGATTTTTAGTTCATCGCTAATGTCCCAAATAAGTATCTCTAACAATTCTTCCTGTGAAAACAGAGCGTCATCCATTATATCAATATACTTTTCTATATTCTTACGGATAAAATAAAATTTCAAGTTTAAATAATTTTCACGCATAAATTTCAAGTTATCAGCTGTCATTCTAATAATGTCTGTATCTATTAAGATAATGATCTTATCATCGGCAATCTCTGCGATATCAAAATTATCATAAAAAAACTCTAATGACACCAATATTTGTTTGTACTTGGAGTTATTGATATCATTGCATATAATTGCACTATCGAATAGTTTTTCTTTGGTATCTTCATCATATTCCGTTTTTGAAAAATCCAAATCAATATCACATCTGTTGATATAAGAAATGACGCTTTCATTGAGCTTCACAATATTAAAGCAATCCATAATATTATACTCTGAATACTGTACTATATCAGCATCTAGCAATGATACCCATAAGGAACTATCTTCAATCTCTTTTATAGAAGCAATGATTGTTCGCAGAGCAGAAATATATGATTGTTTATGCTCAATAGTAAGATCAGAATTATTTAATATAGCAACAACTACCTTTTCGTCATCAAGAATAGTTCCTCCGCTTATCTGCAAAACAACATCAAAATACTCATTGACATTCCGATTGACATATTGCGTTATTGAAGAATCAGGGTGCGAATATAATAGCGTGTAATTCTTGTGAAAGAAATCATCCTCATTCTTTTCCTCTAAGATTTCTCTTTGAATGAGTTGCAGATTTTCTGTATTGATTTCGTACAAAGATTTTTCATAAACAGCACGAAACAAATCCTTGTTTAGTTCTGCGTAGTCAAAACCTATGAAACATACTCCAAGCAGCGTAAAACAATGAATCAGTCTATCAATGTCAGGATTATCTATTGCAAGGTAATCACGTGCATTGGAAATATAGTCACATAAGCAGTTTTCTTTATTGACTAATTCAATAATATCGTCGTCAGAATAATAAAGAGAACAAATCGAATATCTGCGTATTTGATTTTCGGTCAGTAGCCATTCGCTAAGGGCTATTGAAAATACTTCTGACCAACTCATATTTAAGTATTTAATATAGGCTGACAATTCAACTGTTGTATCAAAATAAGCACCTATAAATTTGAAATTCTTTGTGTCTTTTAGTTGATTAATCAATCTTACTGTATAGTCGATATGAGAGGTTTGGAGCAAATATGTGAATAGGTCAAAATTGAGGATTTCCTCTTGGTCGAAATCCACTAATCTAAGGCGTGAAAACACTAACTTTGGATCTTTCAATTTATAGGTATATTCTTTGGCTCTTTTATCGGTTATACTTCGTAGGTAAGTTTTATCAACACGGCTTAAGCTATTCTCGTAAAAATAAGTCATATAGTCGGCATAGGTCTCGTCAATATATCCGTTACGAATAAGATATTTTAAGAGATTAAAATATTCGCTACTCTTTATCTCATTAAAATCCGTTACATCCCCGATTTCATTTGTACTTGTTATAGTAAATATTGTATCAATGTTATCTCGAGTAATGATTTGATGAAGCTGTTTGTTTTTGATTTCAATTACATTTTGTTCCAAATTAAGGATTTCTTGATGTAATTTGTCTCCATTTAGCTTATCATCAAGTATCTGTTTACGGGACATATATTCACTCTTATGATTTTCACTTAAATATCTCATTACAAAATCAGATAAGTCTTTATCATCTTTTTGTGTCAAACTATATCCTTTTAAATACTTGTCTGCGAACACTGCATTTAACTCTCGCAAAGACACAAGGTGCTCTTTTTTAGAAGATGAAATTCTTTGTTTTCTTTCATCAATAGCTTTTCTCATTTCTGTTATTTCAGCTTCAATAATATTATCCTTTTTGCTGAAAAGAGTATATACAAATCCTTGATTAAGCTGCAAATCAGCGAAATCACGTGGAAATAGGTTCTTATACGCGATAATGGCAAGCATCTTATTACAATCAAGTTCTATAATATTCAGCCTGTTAAAATAAATTACAAATTCATTGTAGATGTTTTTCAAAAGACGCATATCGTCAATGTATAAAGATAAGCCCTGCAAAAAGCTTTCATCAAACTTCTCAAATATTCTATCTTTTTTGAAATGAGAAATAAACTGATCGTAGGAATTGGAATTATCAACAACAGGCACGACAGGAACAATATAGTCAAAAAACTTTGTCCTATCTTTGGAAACAAAAATATCATCCCGCAACAAGTAGAAAAAGCGGAGAACCTTTTTTTCTTCTTTTTGCAGTTGAATATTTGCAAGAGTATTTATCTCACGAAGTCGCTCGAAAATTTTGTTTGCGTTAAAGCGATCCATATCTTCAAATACAATTACATCTGCATCTGCATTTTCAAATAAATACAAAACTTCATTGAGATATTTATCAAAATAAGAATCATCGCTTTCCTCAAAAATTTCAATTTCATTGCCTTGCAAGTTCAGTTTACGAAAAACATTTTTGTTCATTTGCACACGTATTATCCCATATACGATGAACAAAAGCTGTGTTACCATTAAAATTCCGTCTACCATCAAAGCATATTGATGTGTGGATAGTGTTAATATAGATTTGAACCAATTGTTAGGCAAAGTATTTACATAACTTTTCCATAAATCAAAACAAGCAAAATGGATAAACACAATAAAAAACAGAACCACTTCAATTGTCAGCTTTATAACACTTTTAGCACTTACTTTTCTCTTTACTCTAAAATTGGTCTGCGGTATCTTTTCTGACGGAATTTGATGTATTAGTTGGTTAAGAATCTTACCTTCCAATACAGATTCCTTTACTCCCGTCTCATCTTCTGGATCTGGAGATTTGAAGTGTGCCAGAGAAATATGCAGAAAGTGCAAATCACTATGTTTTTTCTTGTATGAAGCTAAAACGCTGCTTTTACCTGCACTGTATGCGCCTGAAATAGCGACATTCTTTATATCAGAATTATCAAACGTATAATCTATAGCTTCTTCATAAACATCCAAATCCATATTGTCAATCGGTGTTAATCGTTCAAAATGATGTGTTCTTTCTGCCATATTTGTCACAGCCTTTCTTCATTTCAATAATTTCCAGGCATCTACACCTTAACTGTGAATTCATCACTTTTTATATGCATACTAATTATTTTAAACCTAATCCCTTCTGCCTATTTCCTCAATGAGATTTTGCTTAAGTGTTTTAATAGTTTCTTGATTTTTCTTAAGAACACGAAGCTGTCGATATGCCTTTTCACGTAATATCTTTAGCCGTTCAATTTTAGGAACTTCTTGTCTTATCAAATCAGCATTCGTATCTTCCAGATTGATTAGCACAACTAATTCTTCCGCTGAAGCAAAATCTCTGATATTCGGTGTTTTTCCATTTATTCCCTTTTCACTTCTCCATTGCGCCGCCGTTTTCCCAAACAAAGCCATATTCAAAATATCCGCTTCAGAAGCGTATGTATATGCCATCTCCTGTGGAGATAATATGGGAGTTATCAAAAATTCCTTTACTGCATCTGTATGGATACGATAGTTTATTTTTGAAAGTTCTCTCTTTACATCCCATCCAATTGCTAAGCGGGCTGCTTCATCTTTCTTTAATCGCTGATAGTCCTTGATAATATAAAGTTTAAATTCCGGAGAAATCCATGAAGCAAACTCAAACGCAATGTCTGCATGGGCATAAGTGCCACCATATCGTCCCGATTTTGATACGATACCGATTGCATCTGTTGCTTTTATCCATTGCTGCGGTGTCAGCGTAAACGCATTATCTCCCGACTCTGCTTTAAACCTATCGAATTCGATAGGTTTAAAATTGGGATTGTGAATTTTCTCCCACAAACCCAAAAATGAAATCGTGGAATGGTTACGTATCCAGTTTGCCACCACGATAAAAGCATTTTCAGGATTTTTATATTTAGCAATATCAGTCAGCGAAATATAAGCGTCCTCATTAACAACATCTCCCATTACTCTGATTTCTGTTCCGTTGGCATCTATTTTCATATTCTTCATTTCCCAACCTCCTTCCCACTGGCCTTTTTCATTTTATATTAACTCTATCATTTATTTCAGAGTATATCATATCTTATTAAATAAGAGAATCTTCAATTAGTTTTCCATCACGCTGATACCAGAAATTGATATAATCCCCAAAATTTAGATAAAATAAATACAGCAGGCAATCTTATAGACTGCCCGCTATATAAAATAATCCATATCAAATTTTTCTTATTCAAACTCAATCGTTCCCGGCGGCTTGGAAGTGATGTCCAGCAGCACCCGGTTCACGTGCGGCACCTCATTGACAATTCGGCTGGAGATTACACTCAGGACCTCAAATGGAATATGCGCCCAATCGGCGGTCATTCCGTCAATGGAAGTCACAGCCCGGATCGCAACGGCATAATCATAAGTCCGCTGATCTCCCATGACACCCACTGATTTCATATTGGTCAGGGCTGTAAAATACTGCCAGATGTCCCGCTCCAAACCGGCTTTTGCGATTTCTTCGCGCAGAATCGCATCGGATTCGCGCACCATCATCAGTTTTTCCTCTGTGATTTCACCTAAGACCCGAATCCCCAGGCCTGGTCCTGGGAATGGCTGACGCCAGACCATTTCATCCGGCAAACCCAGCTCTTTGCCCAACTGCCGCACCTCATCCTTAAACAGCGTATTCAGCGGCTCAATCAGCTGAAACTGCATATCTTCCGGCAGACCGCCGACATTATGATGCGACTTGATCGTCTGCGCTGTCTGCGTTCCGCTTTCAATGACATCGGTATATAACGTCCCCTGCGCCAGCCAATGAATATTCTCCCCTTCAGCCAGCTTCTTGACCTCTTCATCAAAGGTATAAACGAACTCATTCCCGATGATTTTCCGCTTCTGTTCCGGATCGCTGACCCCTTTGAGCTTATCCAGAAATTTCTTTGAAGCGTCGATCTTCGTCAAATTCAGCTGCATATTTCGACCGAAAGTTTCCATAACACTTTCGGCTTCCCCCTTGCGCAGCAAGCCATGATCAATAAACATGCAGTACAGCTGCGGTCCAATCGCCTTGTGAAGCAAAGCGGCGACAACTGAGGAATCAACGCCGCCGGACAACGCTAACAGCACCTTGTCCGATCCCACCTGAGTCCGAATTTTTTCAATCTGCATTTCAATGTAATTGTGCATCGACCAATTGTTCTGCGCCTGGCAAATTTCAAACACAAAATTCTTCAGCATGGCATTGCCAAATTCACTGTGCCGGACTTCCGGATGAAATTGAACTGTGTAGATTTTTTTCTCAGGATTGCTTGTAGAAGCAAATTCACAGGTAGAACTGGATGCATCCTTCACGAATCCCGGTGCCAGCTTGGACACTTGATCGCCATGACTCATCCAGACAATCTGCTTCTTCGGCAGTCCCTTAAACAACAGGGAATCCGTTTCAATCTCAATCTCTGTCCGGCCATATTCCTTACTATCACAGGAACGGACATCCCCGCCGTTCATGTAATGCGTCATCTGCATGCCGTAACAGATTCCAAGAATGGGCAGCCCGCTCTCAAAAATTGCCGGATCGCACTTAAAGGCCTGATCATCATAAACACTGTTAGGTCCTCCGCTGAAAATAATGCCTTTGACATCTTCCAGCGCCTGAATTTCCGCCAGTGTCATAGTATTGGGATGCAGCTCACTGTAAACCCCGAACTCCCGAATTCGCCGGGCGATCAGCTGATTGTACTGACTGCCGAAATCCAGAACGATAATTTTATCAGCCATCGTTTTGCCTCCTTAGTTATAGAATTGAAAAGTGAATTAAAATAGCAGCTATTCTAATTCACTTTTTCCACGTTTATTTTACCATCGAAAGCTGCGGATTACCACAGAAAATGATGGATGGATCAGAGGATGAAATAAAGCATAAAGACGAGGTCGAGAATCCAAATAATCGGCTGTACTTCCTTCGCCTTGCCGCTGCCCAGCATCACCGCTCCATAAGTAATAAAACCTAATGCAATGCCGTCCGAAATGGAATAGCACAGAATCATCATGATGATCGCCATAAAGCCGGTCGAAGCATAGATGAAGTTATCCCAATCGATGCCGCCCAGCTGCTGCGCCATCAAAATACCGACAACGATCAAAGCCGGTGCCGTTACTGCGCTGGTCACAACAGACAGCAGCGGAAAGAAGACAATCGACAGCAAAAACAGGATTCCGGTAGTCACCGCCGTTAAGCCAGTCCGTCCGCCAACCTCAACACCAGAGGTCGATTCAACAAAAGAGGTCACGGTCGAAGTACCTAAAACCGCGCCCACACAGGTTCCGACAGAGTCCGATAACAGGGCTCTTTCAATATTCTCCAATTCCCCTTTTTCATTAACCAAGCCTGCCCGGTTAGCGACAGCGACCAAAGTTCCTGCGGTATCAAAGAAATCGACAAACAGAAACGAAAAGATCACAACGATGAAATCTTTATGCGCAAACAGTTCGCCAAAGCCGCTCATAAAGGCACCCAATGTCGGCATTTCAAAATTAAACTGCATGATCGAGCTTGGCAGCTGCGGCATATTCGCGATTCCACACAATCCGGCGAGGACGCCGATAACCGCAGTTCCAATCAGTCCCCAGAAAACCGCTGCCGTAACTTTCTTGGCAATCAAAATTAAGGTAAGCGCCAAACCAAAGATGGCAAGCAGCACCACTGGATCGGTCAAATTTCCTAAAGCCACAAACGTCGACTCATTCGCAACGATGATCCCGGCGTTTTTCATACCGATAAAAGCAATGAAGAACCCAATGCCTGCCCCAATCGCCAGTTTCAGCTGCTGAGGGATCGCATTGATGATCATTTTGCGCAGTCCGGTAACGGAAATAATAATAAAGACAATACCGGAAACAAAGACGGCAGCCAAAGCTGCTTCCCAGCTGTAGCCAAACTGCATGCATACCGTATAAGTGAAGAAGGCATTGACTCCCATGCCCGGCGCTAACGATACCGGATAATTCGCCAGCACCCCCATTAAAATCGAAGCTACGCCGGACGCGATAGCCGTCGCTAGGAAAACAGATTGGACGGGCATTCCCGTCGCTGACAGCATGCCTGGGTTAACCGCCAGGATATACGCCATCGCCAGGAAGGTTGTGAGGCCAGCCAAGATTTCTGTTTTGACCGTTGTTTTGTGAGAAGACAGCTTAAATAACTTTTCTAACATAATTCCCCTTACTTTCTAAAAAAGCTTCGCCGCAAAGTAAAAAACTTCCTGAGACGGAAGCAAGAAGAAAAGCTTCCATCGTAGAATGGCGGTTACGGCCGCCATGTAGAAACTCCTGCGCCTGATCCCCAGGAATATACGGTGAACTTTTACGTTTGTCATTATAACAGAGGTTGCTGCAGGTGGCCAGTATTTTTCCACGATTTCGCTGCTTTCCAACTCAAACAAAGAAGGAAAAGCTTATTCTTATCAAAAACCGGAAAAGAATTGCAGATTTAAATGCGTCCGCATCACTTCTGATTGCACTTTCCAAGCAGGCAAGCTACAATGAAAACAAATCAAAAAGCAGAGGGTGAGTGCGCCGTCTGCCGGGAAGGAGATTGTTATGAAAAAACACATTACCGTCGAAGTTTGCTGCGGCAGCGTCGATGACTGTCTGCTTGCACAGAAGCTGGGAGCGGACCGGATTGAATTAAATCATGCTCTGGAATTAGGCGGAATGACGCCATCCATGGGAACATTCCTGGAAGTCAAACGCCAAGTCAGTCTGCCCATCTGCGTGATGATCCGTCCGCGAGGGGCAGGTTTTGATTATACCGAAGCACAGTTTCAGGCCATGCTGAAAGACGCCGAACTTTTTATAGAACATGGAGCGGACGGCTTAGTGTTTGGCTTTTTGAATGCTGATGGAAGCATTCATGAAGAACGAACCCGGCAAATGGTTCAAGCAGCCCATGGCAAGGAAGCTATTTTTCACAAAGCCTATGACAGTACAAAGGATTTGGAAGCGTCATTAAAAACCTTGATTCGCTGTGGAATTACACGGGTGCTGACCAGCGGCGGCGCGGTTTATCCGAATATTCTGGAAGGCTGTAAAGAACTGGGACGGCTCCAGGATCTTTATGGTGATCAGATTCAGATTCTGCCCGGCGGCGGCGTTCGTGAATACAATGCCCGGCAGGTGCTGAAGCTCGCGCATACAGGTCAGATCCATTTAACGGCCAAAAATACGCTGATCGATGAATCCACAGGCCATTATCCGACGAAGCATCGCTCAGGATTGGAGTATCTGGCTGTCAGCGAAGGCAATCTGCAGAAAATTATGGAACAAATCCGTGGCTTCGATGATGAGAGTGCTGATACCCTAGCCACAATCTATCCAGGATAAGTCAGTTTCGCTTTCAACCAGAAATGAAAGACTGCTTTCAAGATCCAAAGTTTCTGAAGTGCAGGTTTGCAAAAGAAACATCTTTCATTTATTATGTAATTTTTACAATTTATAGCTGAAAATGACTTGACAATCATTACTAATCCGTTTAAACTAACTTCCATAAACAGAACTTGATGTCCTGATCAATGTCTGTTTATATCTAAGTAAAATGAAACTTTAACCTTATGAACAGTTTCCTCTTTTTCCTCTCTTTCATTTTACTTAACCCGCGGGTACTGTGCTTCCTTTCACAGTTCCTGATTCCTGGAAAAGTCGGTGGCTCCGGCTTTTTTTCTTTTTGGCTCATCCTGTAAAAAAAGATAAACTTCCGCAGAAATTTACCTTGTTCAATGCTTGATTTCTATTTTATTTTAAAGTCAGAAAAGCCACTTTCTTTTGAAATCTGTGCTTCCCGCTTTTCTTTTCAAAGGAACAGCACCTTTTTACAAAAAATCAGGATCTAGAATTTTTACTTTAATAAGCCTCATTGTTGCGGGCCATTTCAATAATTCTGAGCATGGTTTCTTTATCCATCGCACCCGGCATATAACCATAGACATTGCCTTCCGTGTTGATCAGATAAGTTGTCGGCAGCCCGGTAATTCCATAATTGTAATTAACCTGGCCGTCTTCATCAAACACGGTCGGAAACGTATAGCCGTTCTTATCCAAAAAGTCGATGACGCCTTGCTTATCCGTTTCCCGACCCCCAGGCTGATTGACGACCAGAATGACCAGATCCTCAGGCAGCTCTTCATACAGTTCCTGCACCGAAGGCAGTTCAGCCTTGCAATAGGTACACCAGGTTGCAAAAAACTGCAGCATCACGATCTTTCCTTTATATTGGGACAACGTATGCGTATTGCCATACTGATCTGTCAGCGTGAAATCATAGGCCGGGATCACTTCGCGGCCGTTTTCATCCGTCGATGGGGTTGCGGTTGGCTGTCCTCCTGTAGAAACTGTTCCGTTATTGGATTGACGCTGCAGCTGATCGGAAATCGTGGCCGCTGCCGGCACACTCATCCACAACCCCATAACGACCAATAAGATTCCGCCCAGCTTCATCGCTTTCGGCAGCCAGCTCTTTTTTCGATTCAGCCAGTTCAGCGCTTCTTCTGTAAACAACCCCAGAATCAAAAAGGGAACGACAAAACCCAATCCGTAGCAGAAGATCAAAAGCGTACTGCTGGAGGAAGCCGCCGCAGCAACCAGTATGGACGAAAGCATAGGTCCGATGCAGGGGGTCCAGGCAAAGCTAAACAAGAAACCCATGGCATAAGCCTGAATCAAACTCCCGGCTTCCTTGCCCGCCTGCTTTTGCGTCAGCCGAAACTCCCGCATTAGAAACGGAATTTGAATCCAGCCTAACTGAACTAAGCCGAAGAAAACAATTAAAATACCGCCCAGCAAGGAAATCAGCAGCCGATTCTCATTCAGCCATCCGCTGATCCCTTTCGCCGACATCGCCGCAATAAAGAACACCGTACAGATGCCCAGTACAAAGGCCAGTGTAAAACCGAAAATATGCAGTCGTTTCCGCCAGCCTGTCAAATCTTTTTTCAGCGCATCCTGACTTAAATACGCCATATATACTGGTAAAATCGGCAGAACGCAGGGGGAGAAAAACGACAGAAACCCCTCCGTCAGCACAAGCCATGCTTGATTATTCATACATCAAATCCTTTCCTCTGCTGGTTAAAAAACAAAGGAAAATGCCGTTTGCAGCATTTCCCCCTTATTCATTTCTTACTTGATTAAGAAAAAGTAAGCTAAGACCAAAACACCCAAAACAATCCGATAAACGCCAAACGCCTTAAAGTCATGCTTGCGGATATAGCCCATTAAGAAGCGGATCGCAAACACGGAAACGATGAAGGCAACGATCATACCGACAAGCAGCACGGAAGCTGTCGCCAGGGAGAAGGCGATCTTCATTTTAATCAGTTTCAGCAAACTTGCGCCAAACATAACCGGAACGGCCAGAAAGAATGAGAATTCAGCAGCAATCCCACGGGAACAGCCCAGCAGCACGGCCCCCAGAATTGTCGCTCCGGAACGGGATGTTCCCGGAATTAAGGCCAGCACCTGAAAGACTCCGATCGCCAGCGCTGTTTTGTAGCTCATCTTATCAAAAGAAGTGACGCTCGGACGGCGATGCCGATTCTCTATCACCAAGAAGGCTACACCATACACAATCAGCATGGCCGCCACGGTAATTGGATTGTAGAAATAAGCGTCGATCAAATCATCAAACAAGACGCCGATAATCCCCGCCGGCACGACGGCGACAATCACTTTCAGCCATAAATCAATTGTGCTGCGTTTTTCATAAGCGTTTTTACGCGGAGAGAACGGATTCAGCTTGTGGAAATACAGCAGCAGCACTGCCAGTATCGAACCAAACTGAATCACAACCATAAACATGTCGACAAACTCTTTATTGGCGGCAACATCCGCCAGCACCGTCAGCGGCATCAGTTCGTTGACCAGAATCATATGCCCAGTACTGCTGATCGGCAGCCATTCGGTAATCCCCTGGACGATTCCCAGCACGATCGCTTTTATCATTTCTATCATCAGATTCACGGACTTCACTCCTTCACTGTTAACATCTTAGCAGACAGACTTCGTTATTATACCATCGAAATGCGCCGGGCTCTACCTTTTCCGACGCTTTTCCTGTTTTTTTGAACTGACGCAGGCCTTATTGACTGCAATCCAGCTCCATGATGTAATCGTCCATATAATAACCGCCGCCAATCGAATTTTTTTCTTCACGCAGCGTAACAAATCCCCACTTCCGATAGATGGCAATGGAATCCGCATTGAAACGATTCACAGTCAGCTGGATTTTCCCAGTTCCTTCTTTCGCTTCATTTTTTAAGCATGAAAGCACCCGCGATGCTAAGCCTAATCCCCGTACTTCTGCCTTAAGATAAAGCTTGCTTAGAAAGAGATGCTCCGGACGCCAAGCTGTCGCTACATAGCCGCACAGTTTTCCTTGCCAGAAAACACCGCGGTAACGATAGCCTTGGCTTGCGATCTGATCCTGCATCGCAGGCAGGGATTGGAAATGCTCAACCATGTAATTGACCTGATCCAAACCCAAAATTGATTCATAATGTTCATGCCAGATGGTTTCGGCTAAGGCCGCAATTTGCTCCAACAGCGCTGCATCAGCATCTTGTAATTCAAAGGCTTCCATAAATTTCTCCTTCAGTTCATTCTTTATAAACTCTATCTTTTTTCCGAATACGGTCATCCTCCGCGTTTTGTCCGCGGTAACGATTGCGGCCGCGTTTGTTTTGATGGTGCTCAACCAGGCTAGAATACTGACTTTACTGGCCGGCCTTGGCCATCTCAGCTTCTCGTTGTTTTTCCAGTGTCATCCGCTCCAGAGCCAAAAGTGATTGTTTGATTTCTAATCCTCCGCCATATCCCGTCAGCGAACCATCCGTCCTAATCACGCGATGACAGGGAATAAAGATTGGAATCGGATTGCGATGATTAGCCATTCCGATCGCCCGCACTGCTTTCGGCTTGCCGATCCTTTCCGCCTGCTGCCGATAGGTCCGGGTTTGTCCATACGGAATTTCCATCAGCGCCTGCCAGGCTACTTTCTGAAAATCCGTGCCTTCCGGATGCAGAATCAATTCAAAAGTCTGCCGCTTTCCAGTCAAATACTCCTGCAGCTGTGTAAACGCTGACCACAAACAGGCCGTTTCTATGACTTCGCATTCTTCCTCTTGCGGAAATTCATGTTCAAAATTCACTTTAACAATCCGTTCGTTCCATTCTTCAATCCGAATCATGCCGAGCGAAGTTCGGCGATAAAAACATGCGTGCATAGATTCCTCCCTGATTGTGTCCTACATCCGCCCAGGATCACAGCTCCTGCTTCTCGAACAACGGCGGATTCTATTTTTTATTTTACTCTAGCCGCACCAAAAAGAAAAGGTTTGTGCGCTGGCTTCTTTTATTTGCCTCTTGGCATAAAGAAAAACGCCAGAAAGTATTCCTGACGCTAATGCTATCAGCTAAAGTAAACCAAATCGTCCTGCAATTCCTCAGCCGGCTCAATGGCCTGCGCATGCGGAACTACCAGATTGCGCTGATATTCCTCATCATATTCAACAACGATACGGGCAGTGAGAGTAATCCACTCATTCATCACTAATTTGACAGGTTTGACACTTTTGCACAGATAACCGATCAGCGACGTATCTTCCGCGCAGCAGACCATAGCATAACGGCCGATGACAAACGAACGCTTGTCCTTTTCAATATGAACGACTTTACCCTTAAACCGCACAACTTTGCCGTCATATTTATAAGGGTGATCCAGCGCATCCATATACCACAAACCATAATCATCATCCTGAATATCAATTACCGACGCATTGATATCAAAGGGCAGATCATCTTCCGGCAGATCATTAATTCCGCCGTCCACAGATTCATAGATGATCTGCGCGCCTTTGTTGATCGCTTTGATATTGCTTCGCAGAAATGACTTCTTCGTGTTGGAGTCACAGCGGTTAATTAAAATCATTTCCGAGTGCACCAGCTGATCATACATCAAGGAACGCATATTGTTGACATACATCATAAACGTCTGGGCATCCACTGTGGAAATAATCTGCACCAGCATCCAATTCAGCGGAAATTCCATATCCAGAAATTCCGTCACGCTCCACATACCGTTGAATTCAATAAACACCTGCTTGGGGCGGTATTCCTGCTGAAGCTTCTCCAGATAATCCGCAGTCAGCTCTGCCTTATCCTCAATGTTCACCAGAACCGAATGAGTCTGCTTTAAAAACGTTTTTTCAAACTCAACTTCGCCTTGCTCGCAAGCCAGAATCAAGGTCTTTGATCCATCGTTGAATTCCGGATCAGACAGGGTTTCTTTCATCATGGAGGACTTGCCGCTCTCCAGAAAACCAGTAAATAAATATACAGGAACGTCCATAAACCTACCCCTTTACGTGAAACAGCTCTGCCAGCTGAGCTTCATCCAGCTTTGAACCAATAACGCACAGCATGCCGGCAACAGCCGCTGCACCCCGACGAATTTCGCATTCTTCCGGCACCATATCAAAATGCAACCAAGTACCATCGGTACACGGAACGATGCCTTTGGCCCGCAGAACTGTACCGGTAACCGCTCCCGCAGCAATCTGATCTAAGGCCTGCTGCAGCTCAGCTTCCTGATAAACATGGGCGGTCTGCACACCCCAGCTGGTAAACACTTCATCGGCATCATGGCCATGATGGTGGTGATGATGGTGATGATGTCCGCATCCACATTCTTCATCGTGATCGTGATGGTGTCCGCATTCGCATTCTTCATCATGATCGTGATGATGTCCGCATTCGCATTCTTCATCATGGTCGTGATGATGTCCGCATTCACATTTTTCATCGTGATCGTGATGGTGTCCGAATTCGCATTCTTCTTCGTGATCGTGATGGTGCGGCAGACATTCATCTTCTTTCATCAGCTGTTCCATCAGTTCCTTCTGTTCCATAGCCTCCAGAATCTGCGCTCCGCTGATCGCTTCCCAAGGGGTCGTAATGACAACCGCTTTCGGATTCTTTTCCCGAATTAAGGCAAGGCATTCCGCCAGCTTTTCTTCACTCAGCTTCTGTGTCCGGCTCAAAACAATGGTGTTTGCATGTTCAATTTGATCGTTAAAGAACTCACCGAAATTCTTCATATACATTTTGCATTTCGTCGCATCCGCTACGGTTGTGAAGCTGTGCAGCTCCATTTCCGTTTCTGCCTGAACGCCCTGAACCGCACCGATGACATCCGACAGTTTTCCCACTCCGGAGGGTTCAATTACAATGCGATCCGGTTTGAACTGTTCTTCGCATTTTTTCAAAGCTTCGGCAAAATCACCGACCAGACTGCAGCAGATGCAGCCTGAATTCATCTCTTTGATTTCAATTCCAGCTTCCTTTAAGAAACCACCGTCAATGCCGATTTCACCAAACTCATTTTCGATCAGGACGATCTTCTCTTTTGGAAAACCTTCCTGCAATAATTTTTTAATTAATGTCGTTTTTCCTGCGCCGAGAAATCCTGAAATAATATCAATTTGTGTCATGATTCATCCTTCTTTCTTTTTTATTCCGCAGATCTTTTCTACTGTACCGCTGACTTTTCCGCTCCCTATTCAGGATCCGAATAAGCCTGTGTTCCTTATTTTAGCACTTTCCACTTAGAAATGACAGGTTTCTGCCTGTTCTGTTTTCATTGTTGACCGATTTCCCATGTTCCATGCCTCTGTGTTATACTTCTTAACAAGAGAGGAGTTGTTCAATGTGAAAATCCAATGTGAACACTGCGGCGAAAACCTGACAAAAACGGTACGCACGGCTTTTGCCTGTTATGACGCCGGTCCGCTTGAGTGTCCTCATTGCCATGCCCTTCAATCGCGAAGTCTGACAGAAATTGATTTTCTGATGGATCAGCTGCTTACACTGTTGTTGATCCTTGGATTGATCCTGCTGCTGCCCGCGCTTATGCAAGTCCGCTCTGAGCTGTTGCCGTTGGCTAATCTTATCTCATTGGGCGGAGGTATTTTGCTTCTGGATCAATTTCGTTTATTTCTTTATCACTTCTCTCCGAGCATTTCCAGGCCGCTGTCTCCGCAGGCTCAGCTCAGCGTAAAAAACCGTTTCAATGCTTTGCGGCTGATCTATATTGGTATTCTTGTCTTCATTTTTATGGTTTTTAACGCGGTCTTTCCGCTCTTTATCCTGCTTTTGATCAGTCTGGGTCTTGTCAGTATACGGCTGATGTATCTATTGTTTCACTGATTTTTTGAAAGCAGGATATTCTTTGGAATTCAGCTTTTGTTTTTCTAATTTCATCAGACTCTGTTCAGGCCAAACTGCTCATTTTACGCTATTTTCACAACCTGGAATATGGTACAATAAATCAAGGTGATATCTATGAAAGTTAACTGTGAAAACTGCAAAAAACCAATCACATCGCAGGTCAACGCTCTATTTGAACAATTTGAACCGGGATCGGTAGTCTGTCCGCACTGTCATCATCAACAAAAGCGCTATGTCAGCGAAGCCGATTTGTTGATTTATTTCTGTTTCAGCGCTGTACTCTACTCCGCAGTTCTCGTTTTGATCTTCTTCCTGCTGAATTGGAAGATGCAGGCCTGGGTTCTGATCCTGGCTGTCATCTTGTTTGTGATCACTTATATTGCGATGAAGTACGGCAGCGCTCAGCTGTATGAAAAAGCTTATTTTAAAGCGGATATCAAAAACAAGGTCATTCAGGAAGAGGCCAGCACCGTGCGCAAACGTTTAAAAACCCAATTTATCCTGTTCATGCTCGTGGCCTTTATGTTTGGGACTCAACCTGAATTTGTCCCGTTCTTCTTCATCCTGATCTTTGCCTTTCTTTTGCTTACCATTATTAAAGTGCGGTTGGCGATACGGAATGAAAGAGCCCAGAAGTAAATTCCGGACTCTTTTTCTTTTTTGGATAAATTTCTTTAGGCTGTTGTTTATTTCTTTGCCGTATACTTGCGGATATCCAACGCAACCGCGACGATAATCACGATGCCCTGTACGATGAACTGATAGGAAGTATCGATCCGCAGGTACTGCATCGAGGTTTTCAACAATTCAAAAACAAGCACACCCAACAGGATGCCGGACACCTTACCGACGCCGCCGTTGGTTGAAACACCGCCAATCGTACACGCTGCGATCGCTTCCAGTTCATAGCCCAAGCCCAGATTAACCGAGGCGCCGCCGGATTTTGCCGCCAACAGGAAGCCTGCCAAGCCATACATCAAACCGGCCAGTGTATAGATTTTCAATTTTGAACGGTTGACATTGACGCCGGAAACTTCCGCCGCGTTTTCATTGCCGCCAATCGCATACATATATTTGCCATAGCGGGTTTTATTATACAGGAACCAGAAGATCAGCCCCGCGGCAATCGCGATCAGGAATAACCACTTAAAGCTGAATTTTCCAATGATAAACATCGGATCGGTTGCTACCCCTGTAAAGTCAGAACGCAGGCCGCCGACCGGGTCCGCACCGGAATAAACAAGGTTAATGCCATACACGATGGTCTGCATACCCAAGGTTGCCAGAAATGGCGGAACTTTCAGATAAGCGACAACACAGCCGTTAAGCAGACCGAAGAACGCCGTGATCAGCATGACGATCAAAAGCACAACAACTAACGGCATCTGCGGCAGATTTTCAAAGAATTTTGCGGTATAATCCGGCCGCTGCAGCAGCGTACAGGCAATAACTCCTCCAAATCCAACCATCCTGCCGGCCGACAGGTCAGTTCCCTTTGTAATCAAACAGCCGCTGACGCCCAAAGCGATGATAAAACGCGGAGTAACATTGGTAATGATATTGCTGTAATTCGGTCCGCTGAAAAATCCTTTACGGGTAAAACCGACAAAGAGCACCAGCAGGACTAAAAGTATTACGATGGCATTATTGCTTAGAAAATCGGTTACCTTTTTCTTATTGAATTCCATGAATAGTCCCTCCCCTTACATATATTTCGTCGCCAGACTCATGATTTCCTCCTGAGTCGTGGTCTTACTGTCAACAAAACCGGTAACGCGGCCTTCGCACATCACCATGATCCGATCACTCATCCCGATCAATTCCGGCATTTCGCTGGAAATCATGATAATCGCTTTGCCCTGCTTGGCCAGATCGGCGATAATCGTATAAATTTCATACTTTGCGCCAACGTCGATACCGCGGGTTGGCTCATCCAGAATCAGAATCTCCGGATCGTTGGCAAGCCAGCGGGCGATGATGACTTTCTGTTGGTTGCCGCCCGACAGCGACTGAATCTGTGTTTTTGTACTCGGTGTTTTTATGCTCATCTTATCGATGTTGTCCTTCACCAAACTATCCAGCTTCTTGTTATTCAGCACTACACCATAATCAATGTATTTGTCCAGCGAAGCCACGCCAACATTGTCAGAAATGGACAGAACCCCGAAAATTCCGGTAGCCCGGCGATCTTCCGTCAATAAGGCAATGCCCTTTTTAATCGCATCCCGCGGATGATGAATCTTGATCGTTTCATTTTTATAGGTAACGGTTCCGGATTCTATATGCCGAACCCCAAACAGCCCTTCCATCAATTCTGTTCGCTGAGCGCCGACCAAACCGCCAATGCCCAGAATCTCGCCTTTTTTTAATTCAAAAGAGACATCACGGAAGCTGCGCGGATCAATCGATGTGAAGTTTTCAACTTTTAGAACAACCTCACCTGGAACATTGGACCGCGGCGGGAAACGATTAGTCAGCTCACGGCCAACCATGCGCTGAATGATCAAATCTGTCGTTAACTCGCCTGCCGGCCAGGTGCCGACGTAAGTACCGTCACGCATGATCGTCACTTCATCGGAGATTTTTAGAATTTCTTCCATCTTATGAGAAATATAAATAATCGATACGCCCTTAGAACGGAGCTTATTGATAATATCGAACAGTCCCTCAACTTCGTTTTCCGTCAGCGATGACGTCGGCTCGTCCATGATCACGATCTTGGCATTGACAGAAACAGCCTTGGCGATTTCAACCGACTGCATTTGCGAAACGGACAGCGTTCCCAATTTGACTTTGGGATTGAAATCCAGATTGACTTCTTTTAAGAGGTCTTCCGTTTCCTTATACATCCGCGCATGATCCACCACCTGTACCGGCCCGATTCGTTTCATTGGATAGCGGCCGCAGAAAATATTTTCAGCGATACTGCGGTCCGGAATGGGCTGCAGTTCCTGATGAACCATCGCAATGCCCCGATGCAGCGCGTCGTTGGTATCTTTGATATCCACTTCTTCATCGTTGAAAATAACCTGTCCTTCATCCTTTTTATAGATTCCAAACAAACATTTCATTAGTGTGGACTTACCGGCTCCATTTTCGCCCATTAACGCGTGAACGGTTCCCGGCCGGACATTCAGACAGACGCGATCGAGCGCTTTTACGCCAGGGAAGCTTTTACTTATATTTTTCATCTGTAAAATATAGTCGCTCATGAATAAATCCCCTTCCTCTTTGAAATCCAGAAAAATTAAGTGTGCGCGAAGGCACACTTAATTTTCGAATTCTTTTACTTATTTGTACTTATCAACGTTTTCCGGAGTAACCTTAATGTAGTCAATCCAGTAGTAAGGATCCAGCTTATCACCCTTTACTGCCATAACGGCGCAGTCAACTGCCTGATGCGACTGATTGATATGGTCGTTCAGAACTGTACCTGTCATACCGCCGGTCGAAACCAGGTCAACGGCTTCTGCCAAAGCATCAACGCCGACCAGATAAATATCTTCACCGACTTTGCGGCCTGCCGCTGTGATTGCCTGAGCTGCGCCCAAAGCCATCGCGTCATTGTTGCAGAAGACAGCTTCAATCTTATCACCATACTGAGTTAAAGCATTCGCTACGATTTCCTGACCCTTTGCCTGATCCCAATCGCCGCGCTGTTCATCTAATTTTTCAACTTTCAAACCAGAAACGGCTTCGTATTGAGAAATCGAGAATTCTGTACGATACTTCGCATCAACATTTTCCGGATCGCCGACAACCATGACATACTGTAAGATGCCGTCGCCGTTGAGATCGCCATTGTTCGGCAGATCCGCGATCAGTTCGCCCTGATACTTGCCTGACTGACGAGCATCAGCGCCGACATAAGTAATCATGCCTGGGAATTTCTTCATATCTTCTTCACTTGGTTCACGGTTGATGAAAATGCATGGCTTGTTTGCTGCTTCGCACTTATCAATGACGGTTGCGGCTGAAGTAGCCTGGACTAAGTTAATGATCAGAGCGTCATAGTCCTGAGCGATGAAGTTATCAATCTGGTTGGTCTGTTCAGCCATATCGCCTTTGCCGTCCTGAATTGTGACCTGATATTCTACTTCGTCAGTATTCAGCGTTTTGAAATAGCTTTCGATTTCCTTCCGGTACAGCGTCATGAAGTTATCATCAAATTTGTAGATGGAGACACCGATGTTGTAAACTTTTTTATCGGTATTGGCTCCGCCGTTATCCGTTGGGGTATCATTATTACCGCCGCCGTTGTTGGAGCATGCAGCAAGGGATAATACCATCAATGCTGATGCAAGAAAAGCAAATAGTTTTTTCATCTTTTTCCCTCCGTATAGCTTCTGTATACGCTTACATTCTATGACGTTTCAAGTCGCAGTGTCAATGAATCCAGATAAACTTTCAGCATGTTTTATCTAGTTTTAGTAAAATCTATTTTTATTTAATTCGACAATTAATGTTAAAGAATGCCTTTATCATTGGCTTTTTCCAATTTTATCCAGATGGCAAGAGAAAATGTAAGCGGTAATAATTTTAGTAAAACATCAAGTTCATTGTGATTTATTTAGTAAATTATTTTGACTTGTTCACTGAAATTCGTTAGAGTAAGAATGAGAGAAGAGTTGATAACGATGTCTACGATTAAAGAAATTGCCCAGCGGGCCGGCGTATCCGCAGCCGCCGTATCGCGGATACTCAACTATGATCCAACTTTAAAGGTTGCGGAACAAACGCGCCAGCGAGTCTTCGATGAAGCGAAGAAACTGGGCTATGTCAAACGCAAAATCAAAACGAAAAATAAATATAATCCGATCCGGATCGGCATCGTGCAGTGGTATTCAATCGAAAAAGAACTGAATGATCCGTTTTACCTGTCGATCCGAATCGGAGCAGAAAGTTATCTAAATCAAAACAACATTGAAATGATCCGTTCCTTTCGCGGCGATACAGACTTTTTAAGCAAGCTTTCAATGCTGGACGGTCTGATCTGCATCGGCAAGTTCTCCAATCAGGAAATCAGTGAGTTCCGCAAACTGACTGACAAAGTTATTTTTGTTGATCTGTATATGCCGAAAATATTTGTAAACACCATTGTCATGGATTTCCGCACTGCTGTCTTGGAAGGGCTGGAATACCTCAGTGGTCTAGGCCACTCCCGAATTGGTTTTCTGGGCGGTATTGAACATACTTCCGACGGCGAGGTCTACTTTGAACAGCGGTTCCATTGTTATCAGGAATTCTGCCGGCATAAAAACTGGGATAACAGCCGCTATGTCCGGCGTGATCAATTCACGGTTGAATCCGGTTATGCGATGATGCTCGACTTGATCGCCGCGCATACGGTCCCAACAGCTTTGTTCTGTGCCAGTGATGCGATCGCGATGGGCGCGCTGCGGGCATTGCATGAGAACAATTACCTTGTACCGGAAGACATTTCGATCTTAGGCTTTAATAATAATCAGAATACGGCTTATACGAATCCGCCGCTGACGACAATTTACGCTCCGGCTCGGCAAATGGGCGAGCTGGCTGCCCAGTTTATCACGCAGTTTGCAACGAAAGATAAAATCTATCCGATGCAGATCACGCTGCCGTGTTCTCTGATTCTGCGCCAATCCTGTACTCGTCCGCGTTCAAAAACGAAATAAGCCCTCCTTTGCCTCCATTGTTGAGGTCACTCTTGCTTTATCATTCAGCTGGAAAGATTATCATGACAAGAATCAGTTATAGGCAGAAGCTATTCATTCTACCGCAAGCTTCTGTTCAGCCTTGCTTAGTCCTTATTTTTAACAGAGTTTTGATGAAGCCGTGTATGAAACTGATCGATACAAAAACGAATAAATTCCCGGGCAGAAATTTCCTGATTGTGACGCAGCGCCAAGATAACAAAGAAAACCTCTGAAAGGGTCAGATAAACATCCTTTCCATCAAAAATAAAAAGATTGGGAATCTGCAAAAAGTCTAGGCTCCCGCCCCAGAATATTTTATCAATTAAGCTGCAGAAGTATCCAGCCAAACCACAGATCATGATGATTCTGACAACAATGGTGGTTTTTTTCCGCTTGATTTTATAGAAGCGATAACCTCCCCAATAAAGAAAAAGAATGATCAGATTAATCACGATCAATAGCAATTGGATTGGACAACAGCGAAAGAAATTGACCACCGTAGGAAAGCTGCGTGTTCTGGATAGGATGAAACCGCAGCCATCCGTCAATCAACGTGAATTCGCAATCCATAAACCGGTTGGCAATCACCAGCTTGATGATTTGATCAATCAAGATCAACCCCCAGACAGGAAGAACCCATAAACGAAATCGTTTCATCCTTTGACCACCTCGTATTTTTGTATTGGTTCAATTCTATCATAAACAAACTGGATATGACATTATTCGGTTTTTTTATGCATCGGCAATCTATTTAAAGCCAAAAAAAAGCCGCGGACAAGATTCTTCCGCGGCTCAATTATTTCTTTGTTGTCCGGTTTAAGGACGCAAACCGGATCCACCCTGCAGCGTGATTGTTTCCCCGCTGATATAGGATGCATCTTCACTTGCCAAGAAAAGGCAAGTTCTTCCGATATCCTTTTCCGCGTCGCCGAAGCGTCCTAACGGAACGCCTTTGATCGTCTTGGCATAGACATCCGGGTATTCTTCTTTCCATTTTCTCAGCTGTTCAGTTTCAACTAACGGGCAGACAACATTGACATTAATCCCATACTCACCCCATTCGCTTGCCGCAACGCGGGACAACCCGCGGATTCCTTCCTTCGCCGCAGCATAGGATGCCTGACCCAATCGACCGGCCAGACCCGCGCCGGAAGCAAAATTGATCACGCTGCCCTGAGTTTCTTTTAAATAAGGGAAAGCTGCACGCATCATGAAGAAGGTTGCATACAGGCCGGAATAGATGGCCAGATCAAAATCCGATTTTGTATGATCCGCTAACATGACACCCGATTTGGAAGCTTGAGCATTGTTGATCAGAACATCCAGATGTCCGGTCATTTCAATCGCCTTGGCAACAACCTTCGCCGCAGTTTCTTCCAGGCCGAGATCCCCAGCGACATAACCGACCCGAATACCGTAAGCCGATTCCAGTTTTTCTTTGGCTTGTGCTAAAGCCGATTCCTGACGTCCGGTAATGACAATATCCGCGCCTTCTTTGGCAAAAGCCGTTGCGACACCGAAGCCGATCCCCTTGCCGCCGCCGGTAATAATGACTGTCTTTGATTTCATTTTCATAAATTTCTCCTTTTAATTTCTATCGATAAATTCATTCATGATTACGATTCAATTTTTTCAAATGCGGAGGCCGGAGCGCTGCAGATCGGGCAAATGAAATCCGGCGGCAGAATTTCGCCTTCATAAACATAACCACACAGCAGGCAACGCCAACCGCTGACTCTTTTCTTCTCCTCTTGATAACTCGGCGCATTTTTCGGCGTCCTGCCATTTTTAACCTGATGATAATATTCATAAGTCATCACCGGTCCGTTATCCAGCACTTCACTGCCGACAACCTCACCAATAAACAGAACATGCGTTCCCAAATCCAGGGTTTTTACAACTTTGCAAGAGAAGCGGGAAGCGGCGTGGGCTTTAACGTAAGGCAATCCCTGTTCATCCGTTCCGCAGTCCAGGCCGGAGAACTTATCCGTATCACGGCTGCAGTGAAAACCAAACCGGCCGATCAGTTCCATATCAGCACTCTGTTGTAAAACGGTAACCGCGAATTTGCCGCTCTTTTCGATCCTCTGTTCTGTCGCGTTGTCCTTATTTAAAGTCACACTGACTTGGGCCGGCGAACTGGTCACCTGATTGAACGTATTGGCAATACAGCCAGCCTGCTTGCCATCGGCCTCTGTACTGATGATGTATAAACCATAACTAAGTTTGAAGAATGCTTTGGGATCCATGATTGCCCTCCTTTATTGATAACGATTATCATTTTCTATATACATTATCTTCCAGATCGTTCTGTTTGTCAACAACTTTAACTACAGTTTTAATGATAAAGATAAACTGCGGAACATCCATTCGGATTTACTTTTCTCACGATTCCCCTTTTTTTCGTTTTAAACCCTTTTTTTCCGCAAAACTCACGAATTGAACTAAAAGAAAAACAGATCACCGAAATAATCTGCTTCATTTCTTATCTATTCCGACATCATTCAGACATTGAGTCCTGAGCTTGCGGCTCCATTCTGCAGCCCACTTGCTGTTAGATTTCAATCATGACTCAGCGCATAACGTTCAGCTTACAGTGCGGTCCCTTTTTTGGGGATGTAAAAATGTCTGAGATCCACGCCCTCCTGCTGAAGCAGCCAGATTTTCTTATCTATTCCACCGGCGTAGCCTGTCAAGCTTCCCTGTGTTCCGACAACTCGATGGCAGGGAATAATTATTGAAATCGGATTATGTGCAACAGCTCCGCCGACAGCCTGCGCGGACATTCTTGAAACGCCGAAACGCTTGGCCAGTTCCCGCGCAATCATTCCATAGGTTGTCACTTCACCAGACGGAATTTCACAAAGCCTCTTCCAAACTTCTCGGCGGAATTGACTGCCGCGGGGCGCAAGGTTTAATTCACTGATCAGCGGTTGTTCCCCGGCAAAGTAGCGATCAAGCCAACGTCCAGTCTGACAAAGGATCTCAGAATCTTCTCGATCCTGCATTTCTTCGCGCAGTGATCCTTTGTAATACTTCTGTCCTTGCAGCCACAGACCAATCAGCTGTCCCTCACTTTCCGCCAGAAGTAAATTTCCAATCGGTGAGGCATAGTTTCGCGTATAGATCATTTTTCTCCTCCTGCAGCTTTCATCCTTATAAGCATTCAGATGGTTCTGCTTCGCTTATTCGTCATCTTTGCACTGCCTTTTTGGTTTGCGGTTTCTTTGACTTTGGCGCATAATCTCGCATTCCTTCGATTGCCCCGCCGGCCACCGCCCACAGATACAGACTGGCTGTACTGCCGTAAGGACTGTAGCGCCGCCGATATTTTTCAAACAGCCGGCGGTCTATTTTCCGATGATGGTAAATCATCCGCAAACCGCGCAGAATCGCCAGATCCCCATAGCTGAATACATCCGGACGCTCAAGACAGAATAACAGAATCATTTCCGCTGTCCACACGCCGATCCCTTTCAACTTGACCAGTTCATCAATCACCTCCTGATCCGGCAGCTGCTTCAGCCTTTCCAAGTCCAGTTCACCCGATTGAATCCTGCGGGCGAAATCCTCGATATATGCCGCTTTTTTAAAGGTGATTCCGCACGCCTGCAGCCGTTGCGTCCCAGCCTCCAAAATAGCCGCGGCCTTGATGTCTTCCAGATCTTCCTGCATCCGCTTCCAGATTGTCTGCTGAGCCTTCGTGGAAATTTGCTGACCAATGATGTGATGAATGATCGCCGAAAAGAGGTCGTCATCGACCGCGCGTTCAATCCAGCCGATCTGATCAATCACACGGCCCAGCTTGGGATCACGCTGCTTTAAATAATTGATTTCCGTTTCGCCATATTTGAATACAGCTTTTTTCGCTTCATGCATGTTGTATCCTCCACGTTGACGCCGATCTTATGTTAACCGTCGGCTTTTGATAAAGGAAAGGTCACTTTCCGAAAGATTTCTTTCTTTGCGGCAGAGCTTTCAGACACTTCCTGATTTTCGCAGTCAGCTTTCCGTTCGCGGCTATTCCTTCCTGCCGGATAATCACCAACACACAGAATCCCAGACAAACAATCCCGACAAGCTGCAGCGGACGAGTCCATTGAATCAGAAGATGAATACGGTCCCACCCTTCCGTAAGCTTCGTAATATCGGGTATTAACTTTTCTGCCTTAAACCAATAGTAATCCAGCTTCTGCATCGGAAGCAAACTGATAAAAAATCCGCTTAACAAAAAAACCGAAAGCCCCGCTGCACGGCCATGTTTCATCGGCCGCCAAAGAAATAACAGACCGGCAGCCGCGGCCAAAATCAACAGTGTAATAACAATGGGATAGAGCTGGGACAACCGTGCCGCACTCACGGGCGGCAGCTCGTTAAAACTCCATTGTGAAGAAAGCTGAAAGAGAATTCCAGCCAGGATTGAACCGATCAGACAAAACCAAGCCAGTGACTGAATCAGCTTGATCCATCCGGAGTCTTTGACAAACCAGTTCAGCTTCGTGTTTAAAATCAGAAAAGCGGCGAAGGCGGCAAACAAACCAGGCAGCCAGATCGCCTGCACCAGCAAGGACTGAAACTGCAGAAAGACTGGATATTGGCAACTGTTTGCAAACGAGATTGACAATTTCTGATAAGGCCCCACCATCGGCAATAATCCGATATAAGGCCGCCACGATGTATAAATCTGCTCAGCCGCAAGCTGAATAACAAAACAAACCCACAATCCGCTGTAAAGCACACCGCATAGTTTACTCATGGGCCACTTCATCATCGTAATCATCAGCGCTAAAATCACTAACATTGTCATTCCTGTCAGCGACAGAAGAATAGCTCCCTGCGGCCAAACCCGCCGCGCGATTTCAACCGCGAAAATCAAAATCAGTCCTGTCCAGATCATCAGCTGCGGCTGCTGCGATAAACGCAGAGCCGGCTTCCGCGCTGCGGCATGGCCTAAAATTTCATCGGTGGTTACCCCCAGACAATCCGCCAGCCTGGGCAGCAGCGTAATTTCCGGATACCCTTCGCCCGTTTCCCTTAATTAAAGATATTGTTGGGTAAAAAAGAAAGGTCAGTCGATT